>Ga0207693_10000690_pt1 | contig 30306 bp, 28 predicted proteins | sample LARL81metaG_FD_184347 | JGI IMG/M metagenome (GOLD analysis project Ga0207693, IMG submission 184347) | Corn, switchgrass and miscanthus rhizosphere microbial communities from Kellogg Biological Station, Michigan, USA - LAR L8-1 metaG... | ecosystem: Host-associated > Plants > Roots >... | reverse complement strand
GCGACCGTCATGGCCCAAGAGGGTCAGCTCACCAAGCGAGAGGCCGCCGAGCGTGAGCGGCTGAATGTCGAGGCGGCAGCCGAGCGAGCCCGGCTGTACACAGAGGCGGCTGCGGCGCGCGAACTCCTGGACGCGGAGGGCGAGACGCAGCGAGCGGCTGTCCAGGAGGACTTCGAGATCACCTTGCGGGCGCGGCGGACGGCGGAACAGCAGCGATCTACCGAGCAACTGGAGGCCGCGGAGGCCAAGGCCACCCAGCTGGTGTCGGCCGCGCAGGCGCAGGCTAACTGGCTCGTATCCGAAGCTCGCGCCGAAGCCGAGCGGCTGACGACCCAGGCGCGGACCGAGGTCGACCAGCTGCACGCGCACCGCGACAACGTGCTCACCGACCTGTCCGGACTGCACGACCGGCTGCGCGGCGTCATCGACGGAGTCGCGTAGCGGCCTGTCCTAGTACCGCGGCGCCGACCGGGACCGCTGGACGCCGGGCTCGCGTCGATTGCGCGCGGCCCAGCACGAGGTGTGCCAGTGCCTGCGATCGTCTGCTTCGCGATCCACCGCCGGCCAGACCACGACGTGTGCGCTGCCGGCTGGGATCAGCTGATCGCAGCCCGGGCACCGGTAGACCCTGCCGGACGCCCCGGCCGCGCCTGGCATCGCCCGCACCACCCAGTCCTCGCCCCGCCAGGACTCAAGGCGTTCGGCGGACGCGCCAAGTTGCCGCCCGTCGCCGGGCGGCTCCGGCCCGGGCTGTGCCGCCCGGCGCCGTCGACTGGGCAGATTACGACGCGGCACAGAACTGACGGTACTTCGCGGGGAAGTCGCCTCAGCTGTAGTCGCGGAAACCCATGCCGGTCTTGCGGCCGAGGCGGCCCGCTGTGACCAGGTGCTCGAGCAGGGGCGCCGGGGCGAAGCCCGGTTCGTGGAACTCCTGGTAGAGCGTTCGCTCGATGGCTAGCGCTACGTCGGTGCCGACGACATCGATCAGTTCGAACGGGCCCATCGGGTACCCGCAGCCGACCTTCATCGCCGAGTCGATGTCATCGGCCGTCGCATAGTGCGCCTCCAGCATCTTCACCGCGTCGTTCAGGTACGGGAAGAGCAGCGCGTTGACGATGAAGCCGGCCCGGTCCGCACATCGCACGGCTCGCTTGCCGATGACGGACGCAACCTCCAGCGCGGTGGCTTCGGTATCCGGCGTCGTGGACACCGTGGACACGACCTCGACGAGCCGCATGATCGCCGCCGGATTGAAGAAATGCATGCCGATCACGTCGCCGGGCCGCGACGTCGCTGCCGCGCATTGGATGACCGGGAGGCTCGAAGTCGTCGTGGCGAGCACGGCTCCCGGTGCGCAGATTTCGTCCAGGTTGGAGAACAGCGCCTCCTTGACGGTGATGTCCTCGACCACAGCCTCGACGACAAGATGCGCGTCGGCCAGGTCGTCGAGCCGGACCGACGACGTGATCCGTCGGATCGCCGCGTCCCGGGCCGTCGCGTCCAGCTTGCCGCGCTGGACGGCCTTCTCCATCGATCGCGCCACGGCGGCTTGCACCCGCTCGGCTTTCCCCGAGCTGCGCGCGACGAACGTCACGTCATAACCACCGCGGGCGAGGACCTCGACGATGCCGGTGGCCATCACCCCTGAGCCGACGACGCCGACGCGCTCGACCCGTCGCGGAGTGGCCGCTGGCACCCGCGCTGGCACCGTCGCATCCTCAACGACGGTGGGCGAATCCGGCGCGTCATACGTGTAGAAGCCGCGGCCGGCCTTCCGTCCGAGCAGTCCGGCCGTGATCATCTGTTTCAAGATCGGCGTCGGCGCGTGCAGCCGATTGCGGGTCTGCTCGTACATCGTGTCGAGAATCTCGTACGAGGTGTCCAGACCGATGAGGTCGATGAGCGCGAGTGGCCCCATGGGCAGGCCGCACCCGAGCGTCATCCCGACGTCGATGTCCTCCCGGGTCGCGTAGTGCGATTCGTACATTTCCGCGGCGTGGTTGAGATAGCCGAACAGCAGCGCGTTGGCGATGAACCCGGCCCGGTCTCCGATCGTGACGTCGACTTTGCCGAGCTTCTGCGCGAATGCCTCGACGTCGTCGACGACATCCTGCTCGGTGACGACGCTGCGGATGATCTCGACGAGCTTCATCACGGGCGCCGGGTTGAAGAAGTGCAAGCCGATGACCTTGCCCGGTCGGTGGGTCGCGACGGCGATCTCGGTGACGGACAGTGACGAGGTGTTGGTCGCCAGGATGGTGTCGGGCTTGCAGACCTCATCCATCCGCGCGAAGATCGCGCGCTTCAGATCGAGATGCTCAGGCACAGCCTCCACCACGAGATCGACGTCAGCCAGCGCCCCCAGATCGGTTTCGCAGTCAATCCGCTCCAGGATGGCCCGCTGCTGCGCGGCCGTGAGCTTTCCGCGAGCCACCGCGCGTGCGGTCGAGTGCTCGATATGGCCGAGGCCGCGGACGATCGCGGCCTCGTCGCGTTCGATGGCAACGACGGGCAATCCGTTGCGCGCAAACACCTCGGCGATGCCCGCGCCCATGGTGCCCAGTCCGACAACGCCGACCTTGGTGAACTCACGTGACATGCGCTGCGCACCTCCTGCGGGCACTCTAGTTGGCGCTCGTTGGCGCTCGTTGCCGTCAGCGGCCCCAGCGGGTGCGTACGACCGTGGCCAGCCGGTCCACGGCATGAGCCGAGCGCCGAAACGTGGTCAGGGCCATCAGTGGTGGAATCCGCTGCCGGGTCACCGAATGAGCCCACGCGAACTCCCGCAGGCCGTCGGCGCCGTGGATCCGGCCGAATCCGGAGTCCTGAACCCCACCAAACGGCAGCGAAGGGGTCATTGCGACGGTGAACACCGAGTTGACCGTGACCATGCCGGTGGCCAGTCGCGCCGCCACCTCGGGGCCCTGTCGCGCGCTGAAGACCGCGGCGCCTAGGCGCAACCGGCTCGCGTTGACTCGCTCTATCGCCTGGTCCACGTCGGACACCCGGGTGATCGTGAGCGTCGGGCCGAACGTCTCATCGGTGATGGCGATCGAGTCCTCGGGAACGTCGACGAGGACAGACGGTGCCACGAATGGGGGCTGAACCGAGTCAGTCCCGCCCAATACGGCCTGTCCGCCGTCCGCCTGGGCGGCAGCGAGATGTGCGGCGATGACGTTCAGCTGGGCCGGCATGGTGATCGGACCGTAGCTAGCGTCTGTCTCCATGCCTGGCCGCAGTTCGCGAGCCTGCTCGACCACCTGCCGCACGAACTCGTCGTAGACCTCGGCCACGACATACGCCCGCTCGACGCCGACGCAGCTCTGCCCGCCGTTGGCCATTGACCCCCACACCGCGCCATCGGCGGCGGCTGACACGTCGGCATCGGCGGCCACGATCAGAGCGTCCTTGCCTCCGCACTCAATGACGACCGGTGTGAGCGTCGGCGCGCAGCTGGCCATCACCTTCCGGCCAGTCGCCGTCGAGCCGGTAAATGCGATCTTGTCAGCGCCCGCGCGGCAGAGCGCCTCGCCGGTTGCGCCGAGACCGGTGACGAGCTGCAGCACCGGGTGTTCCGGAACCGCCCGGTGGAAGGCGTCCACCAGCCAACGAGCAATGGCCGGCGTGTATTCGCTGGGCTTGAACACGACGGCGTTGCCGGCGGCCAATGCGTAGGAGATGGAGCCCATCGGAGTGTGCACCGGAAAGTTCCATGGCCCGATCACACCGACCACGCCGTACGGGATGTACTCCACGGTGGCCGCGTGGTTGATCGCCAGCAGCCCCGGCCGCACCGCCCGGCGGCGCAACACGGGCTCGGCGCGTCGAGCCGCCCACGCCAGATGAGCCACGGCGACCGCGATCTCACCGATGGCGTCGTCGACGGGTTTTCCGTTCTCACGATGCACGAGGTCGGCCAGCTCGGTCAGCCCGGCGACGAGCAAGCGACGCCAGGCGTGCAGCCGCTGACGCCGGCCGGCGAAGCCGATCTCCCGCCACCATTGGGAGGCCGTTCGGGCCCGTGCCACCGCGGCCTGAACGTTGTCAGCCGTGTCGATCGGAAAGCTGGCCACCACCTCGCCGGTGGCCGGATTGAGCGAGTCGAACGTCGGCACCGTGACAGCTCCTTCGCAAACGACTCAGAACAAACGCTGGGACGGGTCGTCAACCCCGCGCAGGGCGTCGTAGTCGAGCACGAGGCAGTCGATCCCTCGATCGTGCGCGAGCGTGCGGGCTTGCGGTTTGATCTCCTGCGCGGCGAGGACCCCCCGAACCGGCGCAAGCAGCGGATCCCGGTTCAGCAGCTCGAGGTAGCGGCTCAGCTGCTCGACGCCGTCGATCTCACCGCGCCGCTTGATCTCGATCGCGACCGCGAGTCCGGCCGGATCGCGAACCAGGAGATCGACCGGACCGATCGGTGTGGGGTACTCCCGTCGGACCAAGCGGTAGCCGAAGCCGAGCGTCTGGATGTGCTCGGCCAACAGCTGCTGCAGGTGCGCCTCCACGCCGTCCTTGACCAGTCCCGGGTCCGGCCCGAGTTCGTGGGTGGAATCGTGCTGGATCTCTTCGAGCGTGATAACCAGCCGTTCACCGGCCTTGTTGGTCACGGTCCATACGCCCGGCGCCGTCTCCAGCCGGCACGGCGGGCTCATCCAGTTCAGCGGCTTGTAGGCCCGGTCATCGGCGTGGATCGACACGCTTCCGTCGGCCTTGATGAGCAGCAGCCGCGTGGCAAGCGGGAGGTGGGCCGTCAGCCGACCCAAATAGTCGACCGAGCACCGGGCGATGACGAGCCGCACGCTCGCCGAGCCTAGATGTTCCCCACGGTTAGTATGCAGATGCCGTCGTCGGGGCAACGGAATCTGCATACAAAGCCGGGGAAGGGAAGTCAGCGCAGCCCACGGGCCTCCTCGATCGCGTCGACGACCTGGCCTAGGACGTCGGCGATCGCGAAGTCACGAGGCGTGAACACGCGGGCGACCCCGCCCGCACGAAGCGCCCGGGCGTCGGCCTCCGGAATGATCCCGCCGACCACCACGGGTACGTCGATCAGCCCACCCTCTCGCAACCCCTCGACAACGAGCGGGACGACGGACAGGTGTGATCCGGACAAGACGGAGAGCCCGACGACGTCGACGTCCTCTTCGATGGCCGCATTCACGATCTGGCCCGGCGTGAGCCGGATGCCTGAGTAGACGACCTCAAAGCCTGCGTCCCGGGCTCGAACCGCGATCTGCTCGGCGCCGTTGGAGTGGCCGTCCAAGCCAGGCTTGCCGACGAGGAAACGCAGTGGCCGGCCGAGCTCGTCGCCGACCGCTTTCACGCGTTCCCGCACGGCCGACGCGTCGGTCACGCCTCCCGCTCCAGCGACGCCGGTCGGTGCGCGATACTCGCCGAAAACCTCTCGCAGTACGCCCGCCCATTCGCCGGTCGTGACCCCGGCGCGGGCGCAGGCCAGCGTGGCCGGCATGAGGTTGGCGTCGGTCTTGGCGGCGTCCCGAAGGGCGACCAACGCCTCCGCAACCGGCGCCGGATCCCGGGCGGCCCGCCACGCCTGGACGGCGGAGATCGCCGCCGCCTCGACGGCCGGATCGACCGTCTGGATCGCCGTATCCATGTCGGCGAGTAGCGGGTTCGGCTCTGACTCCACGAACCGGTTGAGTCCGACGACAACGGTGCTGCCCGCCTCGATCTCGGCTCGGCGGCGGGCCAGCGATGACACCAGCGCGGACTTGAGGTAGCCGGACTCGACGGCCGCGACCGCGCCGCCCATGGCCAACACGCGGTCGATCTCGAGTCGGGCACCGTCGGCGATCTGGGCGACCTTCGCGTCCACGACCGGCGAGCCCGTGAACAGGTCTTCGTACTCCAGCAGGTCGGACTCGAAGGCGAGCACCTGCTGCATTCGTAGCGACCACTGCTGGTCCCACGGTCGCGGCAACCCGAGGGCCTCGTTCCAGGTGGGCAGTTGGACTGCCCGGGCCCGCGCGTCGCGGGACAAGGTCACCGCGAGCATCTCGAGCAGGATGCGCGTGACGTTGTTCTCCGGCTGCGTCTCGGTCAGCCCCAGTGAGTTGACCTGGACGCCGTACCGAAATCGGCGCTGGTTCGGATCCATCACGCCATATCGGTCCCGGGTGATCTCATCCCAGAGCTCGCCGAATGCCCGCAGCTTGCACATCTCCTCGACGAAGCGCACACCCGCGTTCACGAAGAACGAGATTCGCCCTACGACAGCGGCAAAATCTCTCTCGCCAACCTGCCCGGACGCGCGGACTGCGTCGAGGACCGCGATCGCCGTGCCCAGCGCGAATGCCACCTCCTGCACCGGGGTCGCTCCGGCCTCCTGCAGGTGATAACTGCACACATTGATCGGATTCCACCGGGGCACGTGGTGCACCGTGTAGGCGATCGTGTCGGTGATCAGCCGGAGCGATGGCACGGGCGGGAACACGTAGGTTCCCCGCGAGAGGTACTCCTTGATGATGTCGTTCTGGGTGGTACCGGCCAGCTGCGCGATGTCCGCGCCCTGCTCCTCGGCCGCCGTCAAATAGAGGGCCAGCAACCACATCGCCGGAGCATTGATCGTCATGGACGTGTTCATGTGCTGCAACGGGATGCCGTCGAACAGGGCCCGCATGTCGCCGATGTGGGCAATCGGTACACCTACCTTGCCGACCTCGCCCCGCGCCAACTCCGCGTCGGGGTCGTAACCAGTCTGCGTAGGTAGATCGAAGGCAACGGACAAACCGGTCTGGCCCTTGGCCAGGTTGCGCCGGTACAGAGCGTTGGACTCAGCCGGCGACGAATGCCCGGCGTACGTGCGCATTACCCAGGGCCGGTCACGTGACGCGTCGTCGGGATACGGCACGGGCCACCTCCGCGGGGAGTGATCTACCATGTCACGGCCGGTTACTACCTGGTAGGTATTGTGGCCGACTTCGCATCTCCGGGCGACGGACCAAGTCCGGAGGTAGCGATTCGCCTGTCGATGGTCGAGCATGGAACCGTGACCGCCGACGTCTCGGCTCTGGTCGTCGTGATCCTGGTCGTATGCGTACTGAGCCTCATCACCCGCTGGGTGTTCAAGCCCTCGCGACCGCGCACCGGGCCGGTCGTCGACGCCACGGAGTCGACCGATCTCGGCATGCTGGACGTCTTGGCGGCCGACCTCTCACGGGCCGATGCGATGTCGTTACGTGCGCTGCTGGGGGATGCGGGAATTCGCTCGTCCATCTCGCGCCGGCGCAACGGGGACGTCGATGTGCTGGTGTTCCATGACGATCTGCCCCGGGCCCGGGAGCTACTTCGCTGACCCTGCGTTACCAAGCCGGCCTGCGCCGTGGGAGCTTAACCGCCGAAAGCCTCTGACTCGGCTCGCACGACGTCCGCGCCCAGGCTGCGCAGCTGCTCCTCGATGCGCACGTAGCCCCGGTCGATGTGCCGGATCTCAGCCACTTCGGTCACTCCCTCGGCGACCAATCCGGCGATCACCAGCCCCACGCCGGCGCGGATGTCGGTCGCCCGCACCGGCGCACCGGATAGCCGTTCCCGACCTCGGACAACCGCGTGATGGCCGTCCGTGCGAACGTCCGCGCCCATCCGCGCGATCTCGTCGCAGAACATGAACCGGCCCTCGAACAGGTTCTCGGTGATCATCGCGGTCCCGTCCGCGATCGACAGGAGCGCAATCGCCTGCGGCTGCAGATCGGTCGCCAAGCCTGGATAGGGCAGGGTCACGACGTCAAAGCTGCGCGGCCGATTGTGCATCTGCAGCCGGAAGCCGTTCGCGAGCAATTCCACGTCCGCGCCGGAGCGCACGAGCTTGTCCAGCGCCAGTTCCAGATGCTCCGGGCGGGCGTTACGTACCGTAACGTCGCCGAGCGTTGCCGCCGCCGCGAACGCCCACGTACCGGCGACGATCCGGTCGGCGACGGCGACATGGGCGGTGGGATGGAGCTCGTCGACGCCCGTGATCTCCAGGGTGGATGAGCCCTGTCCGTCGATCTGGGCCCCCATGCTCACGAGCATCTTGCACAAGTCGACGATTTCCGGTTCCCGGGCCGCGTTGTCGATGACGGTCGTCCCCTTGGCGAGGACAGCCGCGGTCAGGATGTTCTCGGTTGCGCCGACGCTCGGGAAATCAAGCCAGATCGTGGCGGCGCGCAGCCCGCTCGCCTCCGCGATGATGTAGCCGTGCTCGGTCCGGATGTCCGCGCCCATCCGTTCCAGGCCGGAAAAGTGCATGTCGAGCGGCCGGGACCCGATCGCGTCGCCTCCGGGCAACGCGACCCTCGCCCGACCCGTTCGGGCCAGCAGCGGTCCGAGCACACAGATCGATCCGCGAATCTTGCGCACGAGCTCGTACGGCGCCTCGGACATCGGGCGCTCGGGCACCCGCACTCGCACGCTGTCGACGCGTCCCTGCACCGACTCGGTGACCTCGCAGCCGAGCCGGCCCAACAGCTCGTGCATCGTGCTGACGTCAGAGATCGCCGGCAAGTTGCCGATCGTGGTTTCTCCCGGCGCCAGCAGCGCAGCCGCCATGAGTTTCAAAACGCTGTTCTTGGCGCCGACGACCGATACCTCGCCGGCCAGCCGCGCTCCGCCAGTGACCCTCAGAACCTGCACAGCCCGAGGCTATCGTCATGGGGTGGCTGTGCATCTCACCCGCATCTATACCCGCGCCGGAGACGACGGCACGACTGCGCTGGGTGACATGAGTCGGGTGCCGAAGACCGATGTTCGCGTAGCCGCGTACGCGGATTGTGACGAGACCAACGCCACAGTCGGAGTCGCGCTCGCGCTCGGGGCGCTACCTGGACCGATCGCCGCCGTGCTGGCGCAGGTACAGAACGATCTGTTCGATGTCGGCGCTGATCTGTGCAATCCGATCGGGCCTGACCCGGCCTATCCCCCACTGCGAATCACGCCGGACTACGTGACCCGGCTCGAAGGCTGGTGCGACGAGTTCAATGCCGATCTGCCGAAGCTGGACAGCTTCATCCTTCCCGGCGGGACACCAGCCGGCGCGTTGCTCCATAACGCCCGCACGGTCGCCCGCCGGGCCGAGCGGCGCGCTTGGGCGCTGTACGAGCAAGATCCCGAGCGGACCAACCGCGAGGCGATTCGTTACCTGAACCGGCTCTCGGACTTGTTGTTCATCTTGGCCCGGGTGGCTAACCCGGACGGGGACGTAAAGTGGCGTCCGGGCGGCGACCGATAACCATCCTCGCGCTCAAGGCCGCGCTGAGTCAGGGCTACATACGCGGCGAGGAGGCCTCCAGCCAGGAGATGAAGCCCTCGAACGCGCCGTCGGCGAGGGCGATGACGATGTCCCCGGTGCCGTCTCGGCATTCGACAATCACCGCGCTGGCAGGTAGCCAGGACATTTCGAGGCGGGTCGGCTCGCGGCGGCCGAGCACCTGCAGATCATCGCGACGAAGCACCCGAGTGGGTTTGGTACCGATGCCGAACGCCCGGTACCAGCGCAACTCGTCGCCCTCGTACCGGGCGACACCGTACAGCCATCTATTGCCGCGTCGCGCCGCGACGGGAATGCCGCCTTGGCTCTTGAGCATGTACCGCTGCCGCGCGACCACCAGTGCGAGCGCCACGACCACGATTGCGAACAGCACAAGGATGGTCGTCTCAACCAAGACGGCCATCGCGGGAACTCCTTCCGAGTCCGGTCAGACGTCCTCGCCTACTGCGCGGAGTCGGGCCCGCGCGCGGTCCCGCGCGGCGGCCTGGTCGGGGCCCATATCGGCCTCGGCCTTGAGCAAATCATCCCGCGCCCGAGCCACGTCGATCTCCGAGGCCTCCTCGGCCATCTCGGCCATGACGGACACCCCGTCGCTTCGAACCGAGATGAATCCACCGTGCACCGCCGCTGTCAGTTCACTATCGCCGTCCCGCTCGATCCGGACGATCCAGCCGGGTTCCAGCACCGCCAGGAGCGGAGCGTGCCCGGGCATCACGCCGATCTCGCCGTCGGTAGTACGAGCGTAGATCGATTTTGCCTCGCCGGCCCAGATCGGTGTCTCGACGGACACCAGCTCGACGTGCATCGTGGCCATGGCGTCAGGCTCGCTTCAGCTCGTTGGCCTTGCGCTCGAGGTCTTCGAGACCACCGCACATGAAGAACGCCTGCTCCGGATAGGAGTCGAATTCGCCGGCACACAGCCGTTTGAACGCGTCGACGGTCTCCCCCACCGGCACGAAGGATCCGTCCAAGCCGGTGAAGACCTTCGCCACGAAGGTGTTTTGCGATAGGAACCGCTCGATCCGCCGGGCCCGACCGACCAGGATCTTGTCCTCTTCGGACAGCTCGTCGACGCCCAGGATGGCGATGATGTTCTGCAGCTCCGCGTAGCGCTGCAAGATCTCCTTCGTGCGTTGCGCGACCTGGTAGTGCTCCTCTCCGACGTAGCGCGGGTCGAGGATGCGCGACGTGGAGTCCAGTGGGTCGACGGCCGGATAGATGCCCTTCTCCGAGATCGGACGGGACAGCACGGTCGTCGCGTCCAGGTGGGCGAATGCGGTGTGGGGTGCCGGATCCGTGATGTCGTCGGCGGGCACGTAGATCGCCTGCATCGAGGTGATGGAGTGGCCACGAGTTGACGTGATTCGCTCCTGGAGTGCGCCCATCTCGTCAGCCAGGGTGGGCTGGTACCCGACCGCGGATGGCATCCGGCCCAGCAGAGTCGAGACCTCGGAGCCGGCTTGGGTGAACCGGAAGATGTTGTCGATGAACAGCAGCACGTCCTGACCCTGAACGTCGCGGAAGTACTCGGCCATGGTCAGCGCCGAGAGCGCTACGCGCAGCCGGGTGCCGGGCGGCTCGTCCATTTGACCGAACACCAGCGCGGTCTTCTCGATCACGCCGGTCTCCCGCATCTCGATGATGAGGCCGGTCCCCTCACGAGTGCGCTCCCCCACGCCGGCAAACACCGAGACGCCACCGAAGTTCTCCGCGACCCGGTAGATCATCTCCTGAATCAGCACGGTCTTGCCCACGCCGGCGCCCCCGAACAGGCCGATCTTCCCGCCGGTGACATAGGGGGTGAGCAGGTCGACGACCTTGATGCCGGTCTCGAACATCTCCGTCTTGGACTCGAGCTGGTCGAACGGCGGTGGGTCGCGATGGATCGGCCAGCGCTCAGTGATGTCCAGTGCCGAAAGAGGGACGTCCAGAGGGTCGCCCAGAGTGTTGAAGACGTGACCCTTGGTGACATCTCCAACTGGCACTGTGATCGGGCCGCCGGTGTCGGTTACCACCGTGCCCCGCACCAGGCCGTCGGTGGGTTGGAGCGCGATCGCCCGGACAACGTCGTCCCCGAGGTGCTGGGCGACCTCGAGAGTCATCTTCTTGGCCACCTCGGGCAGGTCGATGTCCAGGGTGAGCGCGTTGAACAGCTCGGGCATCGAATCGCGGCTGAACTCGACATCCACGACTGGCCCGATGACTCGTAGGACGCGGCCGGTGCCGATGTGGTGCTCGCTTGGACTAACGATCTCGTCGGCGATGGTCATCGCTATTCGTCACTCCCTGTTGCGGCGAGTGCGTCGGCACCGCCGACGATCTCGCTGATCTCCTGGGTGATCTCGGCCTGCCGAGCCTGGTTGGCGAGCCTCGTGTACGTCTTGATGAGCTCGTCGGCATTGTCGGCCGCCGACTTCATGGCCCGCCGGCGTGATGCGGATTCGGCCGCCGCCGCGTCCAGCAACGCGGTGTAGATGCGGGTGTTGATGTACTTGGGCAGCAGGGCGTTCATCAGCTCCTCCGCGTCTGGCTCGTAGTCGTAGGCCGGCAACGGCCCCTGATAGTCAGCCGCTTCGGTCTCTTGAACGACCAGAGGCGCGATGCGCAGCGCTACCGGGGTCTGGGTAAGCATGGATCGGAACTCGGTATAGACGATGTGCAACTCGTCGACACCCTGGACGCCCTCAGCGCCCGCGGTAGCCTCGACGTCGTCTGCCCCGGCGAGAAACGCCGTGACCAGCGTGTCCCCGACTTCTCGGGCATTGCTGAACGCCGGCTGTTCGGAGAATCCGGTCCAGCTAGCGGCGATGGGTCGCCGGCGGAACGAGTAGTAGCTCACGCCTTTCCGGCCGATCACGTAGATGTCGACTTCCTTGCCCTCGCTCCGAAGCAGTTCGACGAGCTCATTGGTGGTACGCAGCACGTTGGCGTTGTAGCCACCGGCCAAGCCCCGGTCAGAGGTCACGACAAGCACGCCCGCCCGACGGGGGTTCTCCCGCTCCTCGAGCAGCGGGTGGTCGAGATTGGCTGTGCTGGCCAGTGCCGTAAGGGCGTTCGTCAACTCCCGGGCGTACGGCTTGGCTGCCTTCACCCGAGCCTGCGCCTTCGCGATCCGCGATGCGGCGATGAGTTCCATCGCCTTGGTGATCTTCTTGGTTGACTGCACCGCCCGGATCTGCCGGCGGTAGATGCGAAGTTGGGCGCCCATGACTCAGCTGCTCTGCGGCGGCGGCGCGGGGCGGACCCGGGTCACGGTGTGCTGGCCGACATCCTCGGCGCTCATAGCCTCGGTCTCTTCCTCGGCGGCGGCGATCTGCTCGGAGGTGCGGAACTCTTGCTTGACCTCAGCCACGGCCTTCTTCAGCTCTTCGACCGTGTCGTCGGGCAGCGTCCCGGTCTCCACGATCGTGTCGAAGATCTGCTTGGCGTTGTGCTGGATGTATTCGTGCAGGTCGCGCTCGAAGCGTCGAATGTCCGCTACCGGAATGTCGTCCAGGGCTCCGGTCGTGCCGGCCCAGATCGAGACGACCTCCCGCTCGATCGGGAACGGGTTGGACTGGGACTGCTTCAGCAGTTCGACCAGCCGGGCGCCGCGGTCCAGCTGCGCCTTCGATGCCTGATCCAGGTCGGAACCGAATGCCGCGAAGGCCTCCAGCTCGCGGTATTGGGCCAGGTCGACCCGCAGCCGCCCGGCTACTGACTTCATCGCCTTGGTCTGCGCGGCGCCGCCGACGCGGGACACCGAGATGCCCACGTTGATCGCCGGACGCACACCAGCGTTGAACAGGTCAGTCTCGAGGAAGCATTGCCCGTCGGTGATCGAGATGACGTTGGTGGGAATGTAGGCCGACACGTCATTGCCCTTGGTTTCGATGATCGGCAACCCCGTCATCGAGCCCGCGCCGAGCTCGTCGGACAGCTTTGCGCAGCGCTCGAGTAACCGCGAGTGCAGGTAGAACACGTCGCCGGGATAGGCCTCCCGGCCGGGCGGCCGGCGCAGCAGCAGCGATACGGTGCGGTACGCCTCAGCCTGCTTCGTCAGGTCGTCGAAGACGATCAGCACATGCTTCGCGTCGTACATCCAGTGCTGGCCGATAGCCGAGCCGGTGTATGGCGCGATGTACTTGAATCCCGCGGAATCCGACGCCGGAGCAGCAACGATTGTCGTGTACTCCAAGGCACCGGCGTCGTCGAGCGTGCCGCGCACGCCCGCAATGGTTGAGCCCTTCTGGCCGATCGCGACGTAGATGCAGCGGACCTGCTTCTTGGGATCACCCGACGCCCAGTTGTCTCGCTGGTTGATGATCGCGTCCAGGCAGACTGTCGTCTTGCCGGTCTGGCGGTCCCCGATGATCAGCTGCCGCTGGCCGCGGCCGATGGCGGTCATGGCGTCGATGGCCTTGATGCCGGTAAGCAGGGGCTCGCTCACGTCCTGCCGCTGCACCACTGACGGCGCCTGCAGTTCTAGAACCCGCCGCTCGGTCGAAGCGACCTCACCGAGACCATCGATCGGATCGCCGAGCGGGTTGATGACTCGGCCCATGAAACCATCGCCGACCGGTACGGACAGGATCTCGCCGGTTCGCTTTACCTGCTGACCTTCCTCGATCTTGGACGCGTCACCGAGGACGACGACACCGATCTCCCGCGCGTCCAAGTTCAGGGCGACGCCGAGCGTGCCGTCGGGGAAGCGCAGCAGCTCGTTCGTCATGGCGCTTGGCAGACCCTCGACGATCGCGATCCCGTCGTAGGTCTCCGAGACAACGCCAACTTCTTCCCGCGACGCCTCGGGCGTATACGTTGAAACGTACCCTTCGATGGCGCTGCGGATCTCGTCGGCGGAAATCGTCAGCTCGGTCATCAGCTCATCCTGTCTCGTGCGTCGAAATCATGGTCCTCTAGGTCGCCGCCAAGCGGTCAGCTAGCCAACGCGTTGCGCGCGAGAGCCAGGCGAGTCGAGACGGTGCCATCGATCACTTCGTCCCCGATGCGGATCATCAAGCCGCCGCGGACGGCCGGCTCGACCGCGGTCCGGACCGAGATGCGGCGCCGGAAATACTCGCTGAGCACGGCACTGAGCCGGCTTTCCTGAGCATCGGTCAACGGCACGGCCGAGGTAACGCGGGCAATCGATCGGTCTTGCCGGGCGGCAGCCTCCTCCAGGAGCCGGCCAATTGCCGCGGCGATGCCGCGCCGACGGCCGCTGCGGATCGCGTGTTCCAGCAGCAGCATCGCGGTCGGGGTGACCTTGGTGGATACCAGGGTGCGCAGTAGTTCGACGCGTCGGTCGGTCGGTTGGGCAGCCGAATCCAGGAGCGTGGTCAGCTGGGGCTCGGCCTCGAGAATCCGCTCGAAGCGGAACAGCTCATCCTCGATCTCTCCGAGCGACCCGGCGGCCTCGGCGTCATAGAGCAGGATGTCATCAGCAATCTGCTCGATCGAGTCGACTAGGTCCCAGGGTGACGACCAACGCTCCCGTACCGTGGTCTGGACGACGCCCATCGCACTTGAGCCGATCTTGTTCTGCAGAAGGGTTGTCGCCAGGTTCGCGCGGTCCTCGGGCGGAGTCGACGGGTCGGCAAGGGCGCGCCGCAACCGAGGCTGGGCGGTGAGCAGCCCCCCGACGGCAGCGAGCTGCTCGGACAGCGCGCTGCGATCGGTAGCGGACAGATCCGAGATGGCGCGCTCGACGTCGGCCCGCAATGTGGCGAGCGACGCGCGGCTGACTCCGCGGATCATCTCGCCTGCTCCGCTGCGTCCTGCCGCTCGAGGTCGGCGATGAACGAGTCGACCGTGGCGCTCACCCGGGCGTCATCAGCAAGTTGTTCACCGACGATCTTCTCCGACAGCTCCACGGCGAGCGTGCCGATCTCCTGCCGCAACTCGCGAACAACCTGGCCGCGCTGAGTTTGCAATTGCTCCTCACCGCGAGCGACGATCCGATCTGACTCCTGCTGCGCCTGAGCGCGCAGTTCCTCGACGATCCGCTGCGCTTCCGCGCGGCCGTTCTCGCGAATCTGGGCTGCCTCACCGCGGGCGTCGGCGAGTTGGTGCTGATACTCCGCCAGCGCCTGGGCCGCCTCGGCCTGTGCGGCCTCCGCCCGGGCAATACCCCCTTCGATGGCGTCCTTCCGCGCCGCGAAGTTCGCCTCGAAACGGGGGACGACGTACTTCCAGACGAGGTAGTAGAGGATGCCGAAGATGATCAGCACCAGGATGATCTCGGAGAGATGCGGAACCAGGGGGTTCGGCTCCTCCCCGGCTGCCAGGATGTTGTGAGTCATGGCGGACCTCTGGCCTCAGTCGGGAACTTGTGATTATGGCTTGAGAACGAAAGCGAGCGCGATACCGATGATGGCGAGCGCCTCGGCCAGGGCGAAGCCGAGGATGGCGATCGGCTGCAACCTGCTCTGCATCTCGGGTTGGCGCGCGGTGCCACTGATGTACGCCGCGAAGATCAGGCCGATGCCGATACCCGGGCCGATGGCCGCGAGACCGTAGCCGACCATGTTCAGAGTGCCACCCATTGGGGTTTCCTTTCGTTGTCAGTCGCGGGCGCGACTGGTGAGGCCGGGGATCCGAGTTGGTTGGGACATGGTCAGTGCTCTGCTGCTAGAGAACCCTGGATGTACGTCGCGGTAAGCAGGGTGAAGACGTAGGCCTGCAGAACCGAGACGATCAGCTCCAAGAATCCGACCAGGATGCCGAGGATGAACGACAGGATGCCGGCCGGCTTCACAAGGAACGAGCCCGTGGCGTGGAACAGCAGGTACGCGCCACCGGTGGCGAAGAGCGTCAGCAGCAGGTGGCCGGCGAACATGTTGGCGAACAACCGCAGGGACAGCGTGATCGGCCGAATGATCAAGTTGGACAGGAACTCGAGTGGCACCAGGAGCGGCAAGATCCAGGCCGGGACGCCGGGCGGGACCGTCTGCAGCTTCAGGTACGGGAAGAACCCATGCCGGGCAATGCCCACACCGTTGTAGACGACCCACACCATGCCGGCGAGAGCGTAGGCGAAGCCCGCACGGGAGAACGGGGCGAACTGCAGGAACGGGACGAGCCCGAACAGGTTGTTGACGAGAATGAAGAAGAACATCGTCGTCAACAGCGGCACGAAGCGCATATAGTCGCGCCCGCCGATGATGTCCTGGGCGATGCCGTTGCGAACGAAGCTGTAGGCCTCCTCCGAGAAGTACTGCGACTTCGACGGAACGATCCGCAACCGGCGGGTTGTGATCAGGAAGAAGGCCGCGACGACGATCGCGCCCAGCACGAGCAATAGCGAACTCTTCGCCAGCAGCACCTGATTGCCGTTGAAGATGTCGGGAAACTCGAAATCCGCCGGACCCGGAGCCTGGAAACCGTTGCCAGCCGCAATCCCGACCATGCCATCAACGCTGACGTGAGTCACGCGATCTCTCCTCGGTCGTCGTCAATCGGGCGGGGAGCGGTGTCGCTGTCGGTTGTGCTGTCGCTGCCTCTGCTGTCGTTTGTCGAGTCGTCGTGAGGTTTCCAAGCCAGTTGTGCGAAGACCAGGTAAAGCCCGAACGCGGCGCCGATCACGATCCCCAGCGGAGCGAGGTAGTCGACGTGCAACCACCTGCCGAGCGCCCAGCCGGCGAGGCCGTAGAAACCGACTCCGGCTACAAGATAGCCGAATGCCGCCCACGGATCTGCACCGCCCTGGCCACTATCCGACCGTGATGACTTGGTGCCCATTCCGAGCGAACCTTACCGAGTGCGACGCTTAATTCGAAGCATCTGGACGAGCGGCGCGGTATTGCTGCGCGACGCCCAACACGGCCGCAACGACGAGTCCGGCCGCACACGCTTCGCCATCGACCAGTTGGGGACTCAGTAGCGCGGCGATCGCGGCCATCAGCACAACGACCGTGAGATAAGTGGTCATGGCCACGACTACCCCGAAGCTCGGCGACGCGTCCGACGCCCGCCTTACGGCGGCCACGCTGACCTGAAAGATCGCGGTCGCAGCGGCAAGACCAGCCAGATAGCTCGTCGCAGACCGGCCACCCTGATCAGCCCACATCCAGAAGGCAACCGAACCGAGGATCGCCACCGCGTATGGAATCAGCCACCCGCGTCGAGCCCTCACCCTCATCGGGATGACCTCCCGGCGCCGACGCGGTGCCGCGGTCGCCCGGCGGGTGGTCGCGATCCGTGATGAGCGAGCAAATCGGGCCGCGCGGACAGCACGATTCCGAGAACGACGAATACCGACAGGCAGATCACGACAACCCAGGGCGTGCTCATGATCGACAGCGCGACGCCTCCGAAGGCCAGCAGGGCCGACCAGAAGTACAGCAGGAGCACCGCTCGAGTATGCGTGTGACCCATTTGCAGCATCCGGTGGTGCAGATGCTGCTTGTCCGGTGCGAACGGCGACTGGCCCCGGCCTACTCGCCGCACGATCGAGAGCAGCAAGTCGACAAGCGGTATCGCCAGCACGGCAACCGGGATGAGCAGGGGCAGCGCCAGCGGAATCGACCCGAGCAGCCGGCCGAAGGTCTGTGGGTCGGCGCTAGTCGTGGCCGTCGTTGCGGCGGCCGAAAGGACAAGACCGACAAGCATCGAACCGGAATCCCCCATGAAGATTCGGGCCGGGGCGAAGTTGTGGGGCAAGAACCCCAGGCAAGTACCGCCCAAGGCCGCGCTGAGCAGCACCGGGGCCGCCCACACGTCGGCTTCGCCGATAACCGCGAGGTGATAGGCGAATACGAAGAACGCAAGCGATGCGATCGCAGTGACGCCGGCGGCCAGCCCGTCGAGCCCATCGATGAAGTTGATCGCGTTGATGGTGAGCACCGTGATCAGAATCGTGACGGGAATGCCGACATCCCGGCCCAGCACCAGCGTCCCGGTGTCGCCCCAGGGAACGTAGATCGCAGCAAGCTGAACTCCACCGAGGGTGACCATCACGCCCGTGGCCGCGACCTGGCCGGCGAGCTTGGTCAGCGAATCGAGTTCGTACTTGTCGTCCAGTACCCCGATCGCGCAGATCATGGCCCCGGCGACCAGGACCCAGTCGACATTGGGTCCGGCGAGGAACGTCGCGCGCAGGGTCGGAAGCTGGTGTGCCATTAGAACGGCGACGGCGAACCCGCCGAACAGCGCGATGCCGCCCAACCGGGGGGTGGCTACAGCGTGCACGTCCCGGTCTCGAGGCCGGGCCACCGCACCCCATCGGATGGCGATCACTCGCGCGATCGGGGTCAGCAAGAAGCTGCCTACCGCGGCGAGGCAGCAGACGAGGGCGTATTCCAGACTGGGATGCACTTACTGCCTATCCTGGTCCTGGTACTCCTATGGGTTCGGATGCGTCGGAGATCAGCAGATCGGGCCGCCCCACGGTACCGGGTCCAGCTGGGCTATGGGCCTGACCGCACGGACGATCGACCCACCGAGGCGCCGGCTCAGCCTCAGGCTACGACGGTCGAGGCAACCGATCGCACTGCATCGATGCTCACGGCCCCCTCTCGAAGGACCCGAGGCACATCGGTCGTGACATCGATGATCGTGGAAGCGACCCCGACCGCTGCCGGGCCACCGTCCAGGTAGATCTGTACCTCTTCCCCAAGTTGTTCACGGGCGGCCTGCGCGGTGAGGGCCGGAGGCTGGCCGGTGCGATTGGCGCTCGACACCGCCATCGGCCCAGTGAGTTCGAGCAGCTCAAGTGCGACCGGGTGCAGGGGCATCCGCACCGCAACCGTGCCGCGCGCGTCACCCAGATCCCAATTCAGTGACGGCGCGTGCTCAACCACGAGCGTCAGGCCACCGGGCCAAAACGCCTCGATCAGCGCGCGGGTAGCGGCTGGAACATAGCTCACGAGCCCGTCGATGGTGTCCCACGAGCCGACCAGAACCGGCACCGGCATGTCCCGGCCGCGACCCTTGGCGGCGATCAGATCGGCCACCGCCCGGGCATCGAAGGCGTCGGCGCCGATCCCGTACACCGTGTCCGTCGGCAACACGACAAGCTGCCCGGACTGCACGGTGCGCGCCGCGGCCGCGATGGCCGACTCGCGCACGTCCAGATCCGCGCAGTCGTAGGTCACGCTCACGAGCAAGATCCTAGTTCGAAGCCGGCGGTGAAGCCGGTGCCCGCATTCGGGATCACGACGTAGTCCTCGGTGGCGGTCATCAGCTGGCCGTCTACGGTCACGTCGGGCGTCGCGCCGTGGACGAACAGCCGGAATTCCCGGCGCGCGAACTCGGGAAACCCGCGACCCGACACTTCGGCCCGCAACGTGACAGACGATCCCGCACGGATCAGTTCGAATGTCGTGCGGTACATCGCGCCGCCCTGGGCGGCGATGGTCAGACCGTCGTCTTCCTGGAGGAACGTTCGATGGACGCCATCCCCGTCAGGCACGAAGAGATGTAATTCCACCGCCGTCGGGTGATAGTCCGTGCTGGGCGGAGCCTCGGGCCACATCGGGATGACGGCACCGCCGCGGGCATAGAGCGGAATCCGATCCATCGGCGTAGGGACGAGCACAAACTGACCGCCACTGACCGCATCCCCCGAGTGCCAGTCGTACCAGCGTCCACCCGGGAGGTAGACATGCCGCGCAGTTTGGCCACGGGTCGTCACCGGCGCAACAAGGAAGTCGGGTCCGAGCAGGTACTGGTCGTCGATGTCGCGGACGGTCGGGTCGTACTGGTAGTCGAACACCAACGGTCGCTGGATAGGAGCGCCGGTTTCGGCGGCGTGCAGGAATGAGGCGTAGAGATAAGGCATGAGGCGATAACGCAACCGGATCGCGGCGCGCACGAGTTCCTCGACGACCTCCCCCCATGACCAGGCGTATTGGTCGACATTGCCGATCTCGGAGTGGTTTCGGCAGAAGGGCGTGAGCGTGCCGTATTGCATCCACCGGAGAAACAGCTCGGCGTTCGAGTTGCCCTGGAAGCCCCCGATGTCGGCACCGACGAACGGCTGGCCGGACAGTCCGCAGCCCATGCTCATCGGCAGGCTCAGCCACAGGTGATCCCAGCGCGACTGGTTGTCGCCGAGCCAGTTCGCCGCATACCGCTGAATGCCAGCGAAGCCGGCGCGGGACAGCACGAACGAGCGCTGCTCCGGCATGGCCTGTCGAAGGCCGGCCGATGTGCCCATCGCCATCAGTAACGCGTACTGATTGTGGTAACGCTCGTGCGAGGAGCGGCCTCGGTCGAAGCGCATTCGGTACGGCGGAATGCTCCCGGTGGCGGGCTCGTTCATGTCGTTCCAGATGCCGGCCAACCCGGACTGCACGTGGGCCGCGTTCAGTTCCCCCCACCAGGTCCGCGCTTCCTCGGTCACGAAATCCGGAAAGGTGGTATCGCCCGGCCAGACTTGGCCGATGTATATGTCACCGCCCTCGGTCCGGCATAGGACGTCACGTTCTCGCGCCTGATCGAAGACCCAGTAGCCCGGTTCGTACTTCACTCCTGGGTCGACGATCGTGATCACCCGGAAGCCAAGATCAGCCAATCGGGAAAGCATCGCCGCGGAATCGGGAAATGCCGAGCCGTCCCAAGTGAAGACGCGGTACCCGTCCATGTGCTCGATGTCGAACCAGAGTGCGTCGCAGGGGATATCGAGGTCGCGGTGTCGCGCGGCCAGCGCTTCAACCGCGTCCTGGGTGTAGTTGAACCATCGGCACTGGTGATACCCCAATGCCCACAACGGCGGCGGCGCCATCCGTCCGGTAAGCCAGGTGTAGCTCGCGAGGATGTCTCCCACGTTCGGGCCGGCAAAGACGTACTCCGTGTACTGGCCGCCGCCGAACTGCACCCGATAGGTGTCCGGCTGCGTGAAGTCGTAGTCGCCGCGATAGCCGTTGTCGACAAACGAGGCGGCCATCGGCCCAGTCGGATACGTCTGGTGGTAGAAGAATGGCACCGCGATGTAGTAGGGATCCCATTCCACGCTCGTTCGGTCCGCGCGCGGATCATCCGCCGCCCGGCCCCGCACGAATTCCCGGGCGGCGTGCGGATCCAGCACGTCCGTATTCCACAACGTGAAGTCCCGGCCGTTGCGATTGTGCCGCCCGGTCCTCTCCCCCAGTCCGAAGATGGCGTCTTCCTTGCGGCAGCGGCGGCGGAAGGTGAACGCGTCGTTGAGCGTCGCGTAAGCCCAGCAGCGACCGTTGGCGTCCGTCGCTGTCTCGATCACCGCACTGCCATCGGGGCGATGAACGTCCAAACGGAACGGATCAAGGCCCAATGTCACCGTCATGGCAACAGTGCCGATTCGGACCGCGCCCGGCCCGAAGTCCACGGCGAAGTCCACTTGCTCGGCGAGCGGGTCGACGCATACCGCGAACGTCGGCGAATCGTCGAAAACACCGCCTCGGCTGATCTTGAACCGAACCACGTCAGCGCGAACGACGTCGACGCGCAGTTGCTCGCCGTGCAGTTCGGCGAGCACTCCTCGCTCGGTGCCGCGCACGGAATCGACCCGCTCGAAACGCATATAGCCATCGGTGTCGATCACCGGCCCACCCTCCCACACCGGCAGGCAGGCACCGGTTGCTCGCTATCTCGAGCAGCACCTCAGGGGCGACGGACTGCCCCAGATCATCAGCGGGAGTAGTGGTCGGCGAACGAAGTTCGCAGAGCCGTGACATAACGAGGGCGATCTGCGAGATCTCGGTGGTCGACGACCTGGCGCCAGCCATCATCGCCCGACAGCAACGCAGTGATGGCTGTTCCCTGCTGGTCACCGTGTTCGACCGCCGACACGCCCCCGGAGCGGAGTAGCCGTCTCGCCGTACTGACCACGGCGGGCAGCACGGCGAGTCCGTCCGGGCCCGCGAAGAGGGCGTCGGCCGGGTCGTGGCGCACCTCCGGATCGACGTCCTCGCCGGTCCCCACGTAAGGCGGATTGGCCAGCACCGCGTCGACCCGGCCGGTCAGCTCGGGCAGCAAGCTCGCATCCCCGACGTCTGCTGAAATGACGCGCACTTTCGAGCCAGCGCAGTTTCTCCGGAGCCAATGGAGCGCACTCGGCGCGCGCTCGACGGCATACACCGTCGCCGAAGGCACCTCGTCGGCGACCGCGAGCGCGAGCGCCCCCGAACCAGCGCACAGGTCGACGGCGATCGGGTGGGGGCTGGCCTGCAGTACTGGCAGAACGGCATCCACCAGCAACTCGGTCTCCGGCCTCGGCACGAACACGCCCGGACCCACGTCGACCTCGATGTAGCGGAACGCGACGGTACCAACGAGGTGCTGGAGCGGCTCCCGCGCCGACCGGCGGGTGACGAGCTCCGCGAATCGCACGGCCGTGTCGGCGTCGACGGTCTCGACCGCGGCGAGCCGAGTGCGCGGAACGCCTAGAGCGGCGGCCAGCAGCTGCTCAGCATCCGCTCGGGCCGCGGGTACCCCTGCGGACGAGAGCGTCTCTACGGCGACCGTGAGCAAAGTGTGCGGGGCCGTCACAGCACTGGTTCTCCGCGAAGTAGGGCCGCGGTATCGGCCTCAGTCAGGGCATCAATGACGTCATCAAGAGCGCCGTCGAGGACTTGGTCGAGGTTGTAGGCCTTGAACCCCACCCGATGATCGCTAATCCGGTTCTCCGGAAAGTTGTAGGTGCGCACTCGCTCCGAGCGATCGACGGTACGGACCTGAGACCGGCGGGCGTCGGCCGCGGCGGCATCGGCTTCGTCCTGAGCCGCGGCCAGCAGCCGAGCTCGCAACACCCGCAGGGCCGCCTCCCGGTTCTGCAGCTGGCTCTTCTCGTTCTGCATTGACACCACAGTTCCGGTCGGCAGGTGAGTGATGCGAACCGCCGAATCGGTCGTGTTGACGCTCTGCCCCCCGGGGCCGGATGAGCGGAAGACGTCGACGCGCAGGTCATTCGGATCGAGCTCGACGTCGACCTCCTCGGCCTCAGGGACGACGAGGACACCGGCAGCCGAGGTATGAATCCGACCCTGCGACTCGGTCGCAGGCACCCGCTGCACTCGATGCACGCCGCCCTCGTACTTCAAACGCCGCCACACGGCCTGGTCCGGCCGACGCGCCCGGACAGCGACGGTGGCGGATTTGACCCCGCCGAGGTCGGTCGCCTCCAGGTCGAGTACGTCGAAAGCCCAGCCAGCTCGTTCGGCGTACCGGGTGTACATGCGCAGCAGGTCACTGGCGAACAATGCCGACTCCTCGCCGCCTTCGCCGGCCTTGATCTCGAGAATGACGTCCTTGCTGTCGTTGGGGTCCTTGGGAAGGAGCAGATCGCGCAGTTTCGCATCCGCACCGTCGAGCTGGGTCTGTAGACTCGCCGCCTCGTCGGCGAAGGACTCATCCTCCGCGGCAAGCTCGCGCGCGGTGCGCAGGTCACCCCGAAGCCGTTCCACCTCGGCGGCCGCGGCCATGATCGGCGACAACTCCGCGTAGCGGCGGCCGAGCGTCCGGGCCCGAGCTTGGTCGGTATGCACGGCCGGATCGGCCAGCGCACGTTCGACCTCGTTGTGCTCGGCGGCAAGAGTCGCCAGAACGCCGTCGGGGTTGGCCTGATCGGTCATGCCTGTCTCCTTCCGCCGAGGCTGTCGCAACATGAGTCAGCGCCCGCAGCCCAGACGACGTGGCCTGGCTGCGGGCGCTGGAGAACGCTAGGAGTTGCTGCTGCGGACGCGCTTGCCGTAACGCTTCTCGAACCTGTCGACGCGGCCGCCGACATCCATGATCTTCTGCTTGCCCGTGTAGAACGGGTGGCACGCTGAGCAGACCTCGGCGTGCAGGCGACCGGACTTGGCCGTGCTGCGGGTGGTGAACGTGTTTCCGCAGGAACACGTCACTTCGGTGACGACGTAGTCCGGGTGGATACTGGTCTTCATTGGATGGATCCCTTCTCGTGGCCGCCGGGTCGCCGAACCATCTTGGTCGACGTGAACCGGAGCCGGGTCTCGTACCGTTTCAGTCTGCCAGCCGGAGGCCGGCCCGACCAAAACCGCCCGTAAAACGGCTCCGCGGCGGGGAATATTCCTCGCCGCGGAGCCGCTAGGTCGGACCTTTGCGATCAGCCCTTGACGCCACCTGCCGTCAAGCCGCTCACGATGCGACGCTGGCACAGCAGCACCACGATGACCAGCGGTATCACGACGATCAGGCCGGCGGCCATCGTCTGCGTGTACGGGATGACGTGCGGGCCGGCGGTGAACTTGGCCAGCGCGACGGTCGGCGGCGCGACATTGTCGTTGCCGTTGTACAACACGCTGGACAGCAGGTACTCGTTCCAGACGGACAGGAATATCAGGATGGCGCAGGTGAAAAGCGCCGGTGCCGCCAGCGGCAGGATGACCAGCCGGAATGCCTGCCCGGGTGTTGCCCCGTCAACCCGGGCCGCCTGTTCCAGCTCCCAGGGCATATCAGTGAAGAAGCTGGTGAGGATGAACACCGCTAACGGGAGCGCACCGGAAATCTGCGGGACGATCAGGCCCTGGTAGGTGCCCAGCCAGCCCCAGTTCGAGAACAGCTGGAAGAGCGGCGTCAGGATCGCGACGCCGGGGAACATCGACGCTGCGAGGACCGCCCCGAGGATGGCGTACTTGAAGCGGAATTGCAGCCGGGCCATCGCGTAGGCCGCGAAGACACCGACGGCCATGCCGACCACCGTGACGCATGTACCGATGATTACGCCATTGACGAGCGACCGACCGAAGTGGTTGTTGGTCGTGTTGAACGCGTACTTGAAGTTCGACAGCGTGAGATGCCTTGGGAGCAACGAGGTGTCAAGCGCGTAGTTCGGGTCCCGGAAAGCCATGATCGTCATGTAGTAGAACGGCGCCAGGCACCAAATCAGGATGATGATGATGCTGGCGTAGCTGCCAACGACGCCCCAGGGGAACCCGCGCTTCGGCTGTTCGATGGTGGCCTCTCCGGAGGGTGCCGGGGGAGCCTGCACTGAGCTAGTCATCGCACTACCTCCCCTTCGCCGCCGGTCTCGGCATGATGCTGGCCCCTAAAGCTTTCACCAGCACGAACGCGCAGGCGAATATGAAGATGAAGGTGATCGTCGAGAGCGCCGACGCGGAGTTGGGGCCGGACTGGATCTGCTTCACGACCAGGATCGAGAGAGTCGACGTGCCGTTGGCGCCGCCGGTGAGGATTGCCGGCAGGTCATACATGCGCAGCGTGTCGAGCGACCGGAAGATCAACGCGACCGCCAGGGCGGGTTTGACCAATGGCAGCGTGATCCGCCAGAACCGCTGCCATGCGCTAGCCCCGTCGACCTTGGCCGACTCGTAGAGCTCGTCAGGAATGCCCTGCAACCCGGCCAGGATGAGCAGCGCCATGAATGGGGTCGTCTTCCAGGTGTCGGTGATAACGATGGCGATTCGAGCCGGCCATTTCTCCGACCAGATGATGTTGTGGTGGAGGATGCTGTCTGCGACGCCGCCCGGCGCGTAGATGACCTGCCACAGCTTGGCGCTGACGGCGGTCGGGATCGCCCACGGAATGAGGATCGCGGCCCGCACGATGCCGCGGCCCTTGAACGCCTTGTGCATCATCAGCGCCATGATCATGCCGATGACGGTCTCGAGGGCGACCGCCACGATCGTGACGCCGAGGGTAAATCCCACCGACGCCCAGAATTCGGATGCGAGTGTGCCGGGCGGGCATTTCACCGTGCCGCCCCCCGGCGCCGGGCACTGCTGCAGCAGCCAGGTCTTGTAATTGGCGAAGCCGGCGAACCCACCGCCCTGGTTGAAGAAGCCAGTGGCGGTATCCAGGCCCCGATCCTTCTGGAACGAGCTGATGATCGCCTTGACGACCGGATACCCGACGATGAGCGCCAACAGGAGGACCGTGGGAGTTACCAGGAAGAAGGCCAGCCGACCCTCACCGGTAGCGATCTTCTTCCGGCCCTTCTCAGGCCGATAGCCTTCTACCAGCTCCTTTTCCTCGGCTAGTGCTTCTTGTTCGACTCCCCCAGGCACAGATTGCATGTGTGACATGGAGCCTCCTCGGGCTACCGACGTCCCAGCGGATCGGATTGTAGGCGCCTCGGTGGGACGCACTCAAGTGAGCGCGTCCCACCGGGCCCGTAAAGAGGCTCAGCCGCCGCCGCTGGCCGCCGAGTTGATCGCCGCCTGGAGATCCTTCAAGGCCTGCTCACTTGATTTCTGCCCCTGTAGCGCCGCGTAGACGTTGGTCTCGATCGCCTTGGTCACCGCTGGGTAGAACGGGGTGACCGGGCGAGGGACCGCGTTCTGAATACTCTGCAGCAGCGTCGGCAGGTACGGAGCCTTGGCGACGAGTGTCGGATCGCTGTACAGGGCCGTAGTTACCGGCGCCAGAGACGCCTGGGTCAGCAGGTACTTCTGCACGGGGTCGGACTCGGAGAACTTCATGAAGTCGATCGCGGTTGCCTTGTGCTTGCCGTACACACTCATCGCCCAGCTGTGCCCACCGAGGCTGGAAGCGCCCGGCTTGTCGGCCGTGAGTCCTGGGAGCGGCGCGATGCCGAACTTGCCCTTGACCACCGAGTTCGACGCGGTGTTGAGGATGGACACGCCGTACGGCCACTGCCGCATGAACAGCAGCTTGCCGGTCTGGAAGGCGTTGAGGCTCTCCGTCTCCTTGAAGCCAATGGCGTCCTTGGGGATGTACCCCTGCTTGAAGCCGTTGACCAGGAAGTCGAGGCCCTTCTTCGCCTCAGGCGTGTCGACATTCGGTGTCTTGCCGTCTTCCTTGACGAACACGCCGCCGGCTGTGTTGATGGCTTCAGCCGCGTTCACGGTCAGACCTTCGTAGTTCGCGTACTGACCGGCGTAGCAACCCATTCCGGCTGTCGCCTTCTTGCAGTCGGCGATCATCTCGTCCCAGGTCTTGGGCGCCGTTGGCACCAGGTCCTTGCGGTAGTACAGCAGGCCGCCGTCAGAGCTCGAGGGGGCGGCGAACAGCGTGCCCGCGTACGTTGCCGCCTTGACGGTCGCCGGCAGGAGGGCGTCGGTGGGGAGCGCGTACTGGCCCTTCAGCGGCTCGATCCAGCCCTGCGCCGCGAACTGCGCCGTCCAGATCACGTCGACGCTGACCACGTCGTAGTTCGGGTCTTTGGCCTGGAAGTGTTGCTGCAGGTCCGACAGCTGATCGTCAGCCGAGTCGGACTGCTGCTTGAAGGTCACCTTCTCGTTCGGGTGGGTCGAGTTCCACATCTGGGTCAGGGTCGGGATTGTGTTGCTGTTGTCCTTACCTTGTACCACGGTGATCGGCCCGCGACCGCCGCTGCTGCCACCGCCACCACTACCCCCGCTGCTGCTGCTGCCGCCGCTGCTACACGCTGCCGCAAGACTGGCCACGACAGCCGTCGAGACAGCGACTGCGGCGATGTTCCGATATCGCATCCCGCGCCCTTTCGTCGTCGGTTGAGACCGCAAGCGGCTGGCACCGCTTACACCGAATGCACGATTTCACCCGCGCGACGAATTGGATAGATGCGCAGGCCAGCGATACCCAACCGTTACCTAGCTGACCTCGCGTTGAGAGGACATCGTGGCCATCCGGTGATCCTGGCGGAGATATAGGCGGTATGCCCGAATTATTCGCTAAAGGTCTGGGCGGAGCGAATTGTGGGATCGATCAGTCCTGGCCCGGCGTTGTCTTGGCGATCTGCATGAGGAACTCGACGTTGGTCCGAGTCTTCTTCAGCCGGTCGAGAAGCAAGTCGATAGCCTGCTGGGGCTCCAAGGCATGCAGGACCCGGCGCAGCTTGATGACCACCGCCAGCTCGTCCGGCGACAGCAGGATCTCCTCCTTGCGGGTAGAGGATTGATCCACGTCGATGGCCGGGAAGACCCGCTTGTCGGCGATCTTGCGATCGAGCTTGAGTTCGGCGTTGCCGGTGCCCTTGTACTCCTCGAAGAACACGGTGTCGCCCGCGGAGCCGGTCTCGACGAGCGCCGTCGCGAGGATCGTCAAAGATCCGCCGTTCTCGATATTGCGCGCCGCGCCCAAGAATCGCTTGGGCTGGTAGAGCGCGGTCGAGTCGACGCCACCAGACAGGATTCGGCCACTCGCTGGCGCGGCCAAGTTGTATGCCCGGCCGAGGCGGGTGATCGAGTCGAGCAGGACGACGACATCGTGCCCTAGCTCGACGAGCCGCTTCGCTCGCTCGATGGACAGCTCCGCGACCATGGTGTGGTCTTGCGGGCGACGGTCGAACGTCGACGAGATGACCTCGCCCTTCACCGAGCGCTGCATGTCGGTGACTTCTTCTGGCCGCTCGTCGACGAGCACGACCATCAGATGGCATTCCGGGTTGTTGACGGTGATCGCGTTGGCAATCGCTTGCAACACCATCGTCTTGCCCGCCTTCGGCGGTGAGACGATCAGCGCGCGCTGCCCCTTCCCGATCGGCATCACCAGATCGATAACGCGGGTGGTGAGCAAGTGCGGCTCGGTTTCCAGCCGCAGGCGAGATTGCGGGTACAGCGGAGTGAGCTTGGTGAACTCGACGCGGTTCTTCGCCGCCTCCGGGTCACGTCCGTTCACCGTGTCCAGGCGGACCAGCGGGTTGTACTTCTCGCGGCGTTCGCCGTCGCGGGGTTGCCGGATCGCGCCGGTGACGGCATCGCCGCGCCGCAGGCCGAAGCGGCGGACGTACGAATTGGCGACGTAGATGTCCTCCGGGCTAGCGAAGTAGCCGGCCGTCCGCACGAACCAGGTGTTCTTCTCCTCGAGCGCGTCGAGGATTCCTGCGACCGGAATGAGAACGTCGTCCTCGGACACGGTCGGCTCGGCATCCGGAGTTCCGCTCGATGGCTGTCCGGACCGGTCGCGGTTGCGGCCCCGGCGATCACGGTAGCGCCGGCCACGACGACGTCCGCCGTCTCCCTCGTCCTCGCGTTCCCCACTTTGCTGACCAGTCCCGCCGGCCGGCTGGCCGGATGACGGCTGACCCCCTGTCTGCGGGCCGCGCCCGCCGGCCTGGCCGTTGGCCCGGCCAGGCCGCTCCTGAACGCTGGTTCCCTGATCCGGGGCGCCATCGACAGCCGCGGGCGGCGTCTCCGGGACGGACGGCCGGATGGCTTCCGCCGGGGGGCCGACCGTTACGGCTGCTCCGTCCATGGGCAATTGCTGTGCGGCGACAGCCGCCGAATCGGTGGCATGGCCGTCGGCCGATGCGACCGAGGTTTGCCGATTCTGAATGGCGGCCACGAGGTCGCTCTTGCGCATCTTGGTGGTGTTGATGCCCAGACTTGCCGCAAGTTGCTGCAGCTCTGGCAGGAGCATCGACGCCAACGAGCCGCTTTTCCGGCGCGTCCCGACCGGCTGCGAGCCGGTTCCGGAGGTGACCTGCGTCGGCTCCTGGGTGTCTGTCACGGTGATGTTGGGTCCTTCCGAGGTGGTTCGCTGATCGTCCGCGAACCGGTGGTAAGCCGGCTTGGATGCAGCCGGTTGCGCTCCCGAACGCCTAGCGCCGGGGAGTTCGGTGGAAACGTCAATCCGTCGTTCGCGCGACCCGGTTGAAGGGGGTGGCGTCGGGGCTGACAGTGACGAGCGTAACCGCTCTATTCACCCTCGGCAACAACGAGGCGCACTCAGATGTTCCCGTGTCTACTCCAAGTTTTGCCATTGTTTTTCTGTGCGCGCGGTGTAGCGAGATGCGCGCCACGCAGATCGACGGCCAACGTGAGCGCTCGCCAACCCGGTGGTGTGGCGGCAATGACCCGCACGACCTCAGCGTCGTCACGGGCCAGGACAAGGATGGTCGGCCCCGCCCCGGACAGCACCGCTGCCACACCGCCGGCGCGAAGATCCGCGACCAGCGCGGCCGACTCGGGCATCGACGCCGCACGATAGGGCTGGTGCAATCGATCCTCGGTCGCGGCGAGCAGGGCGCCCGCGCCGCCGGGCGCTCCGGCCAGTGCGGCCATCAGTAGCGCCGCTCGGCCGGCCGTGCGCGTCGCGTCCGGGTGCGGCACCTGGCTCGGCAGCAGATTGCGTGCAAGGTGGGTTGCGGATGGGGTCGGCGGCACGAGCGCAACCGGTCGGATAGCCAGCTCGATCGGCACCCGCAGCGCAGCTATCCG
>Ga0207693_10000687_pt1 | contig 30343 bp, 17 predicted proteins | sample LARL81metaG_FD_184347 | JGI IMG/M metagenome (GOLD analysis project Ga0207693, IMG submission 184347) | Corn, switchgrass and miscanthus rhizosphere microbial communities from Kellogg Biological Station, Michigan, USA - LAR L8-1 metaG... | ecosystem: Host-associated > Plants > Roots >... | reverse complement strand
AGTCGCCGCCAAAGCTGATCTGTTCCACCTGGACTTCGTTCGACCTGAAAATCTCGGTTGACCCACCAATCGTGTCATCCTGAGGATGGTTAAAACTGCTGATAAAGTTGGTGTCGAATCTGATCTCCGGGGTAAAGAATTTCGAATCCCACACCGCGTCTTTGTTGCGAGCGGTGCCGTTCAGCCAGGTCCAGTCGGCGTATGCAAACGGGGTTACTGTGTCCACTGCGGGAACGGCAGATGCTTGAGCGGCTGAGGCCGGCGCGCTCGTGGATTCGCTCTGCGGTTGTACCATCGCGACTTGCTGACCAGAAGGAACGATGGGTGATGCTGGTTCGGCCCCCTTTACGGGCACTGTTGGTGGAGCCGTTACCATTTGTTCGGACGCCGGACGAGCCTTCAATTCCGTTTCGAGCTGCTCAATGCGCGCTTGCAGCGCCTGCAGCGCTCGCGTGACTGCCGGTGATAGGCCTGGATCGGCTACGGCCGTTGACCGGTCGGCTGATGGGACTGAGCCCGGCGCCACGGTAGTCTCAGCATGGGCTACTGTGTTCGCAGCGACGACGTCAACCCTGGCACTTTGGCCGGCCGCTACTTCCACGACAGCAGCAGGTGAGTCCGCGCCCTCATTCATCGCCATTAACTCGTAGTGCCCAGGTTTCAGATGGTTGAGCCCGAAGTTTCCTGCCACACTGCTGATCACAGTGCGGTCAACGTCGCCCTCCAACCTATGCACAGTGACCGTGACATGGGGCACTGCTTTCCCAACAGCATTCCGCGTAGTTCCGCTAACGCTACCTGATGCCGGAACCGCCGGAGCATTATCCGTGCCCGCCAGCGCGCTGGTGGCAAATCCGACGGCGATGGCCACGGACAACAGCGTGGCAGCAAGACCTTTCTGAACTGCATGTCTCATTTCTTCTCTTGTTCTCCCCACTCGGTTGGCTCCTCCGTGCCGACGCCCATCTCGCAAGCCCAAATACGCAAACTGTGATCAAGAACGAACAACGTAAGCGCACACGTCCGGTTGCCGTCCAAAATAGATAATTCTTCTGAGCACGAAAGCTATGTTAGCCATGAGCTATAGCTAATATCGCCGCTTCGTTGATATGAAACACTAGTACTTGGCCAGGTGTATTCACGTTTCAAACGCGACACTCCTGGTCGACGCCCACTACCATTGGATACGCGGAAGAGTAAAAAGTTCATAAAGAGTTTATAAAATGTTCGTAAAGCATCTGTGTTTATGCTGCTTCGAGTGGCAACTGCCGTGTAGGGGTACGAAGAATAATTGTTCCTGGGGCAACCCCTAGTTTGAATGCGGGACAAACTGTGATGGAAGAATGACGCTAATAGGAAACCTTTTCTCGAAGAGATCTCCGTCGGCAAAGTCATCGCCGGCAAAGACTTGGAGGGCACGATAGCTAAGTACTACTTAGAGCTAAATGTGGTCCTGCAACGGAAGATGACCATGTTCGACCGGCAACGGCACGCTTGGGTAACCGTTTGAGAGCGAACCCTATCCCCGCTTACTGCCCACCTTTCGCGGCAGGGACGATTGTCTCCACATCCAAAGTGCTTCCGTCCAGACGTCCGGTCACTCGTACCTTAGCGGACATGAATTTCAAGAGTTTGTCCTTATCTCCCCGCAACTTGTAAACCTGATCGTGACCGACCAGCACGATGTCGTCTCCCTGGCTGACAGAGCTTAGAGCCCAGCTAAACTGCGTGTACCCCTTATGCATCGGCTGGATGCCCTGGCAATGGCCGCAACTTAGGGTCCCGGTGAGTGTGACTTCGGTTGGCGCGAAGCTGGCCAACGGAACGGCCACACCCGTGGGCGCAGCTTCGAATGCTGCGAGATTTTTCAGTTGCAACTCCATTTGCGCCATACGGGCTTTCACCGCTTGCAGTTCTTTGGCTACTGCGGACGGAATTTCGGACGCTCCCGGAGTCGCCGACATCTGAGCGGATTCAACGGCGGCGGGTCGGGTTTGAGCCTGGGCGTAAGCGCGTGGCCCTAGTGCCAGACTGCCACACAGCATCACCAGCAAGAGCCTGCCCTTTGCCGCTCTGCTCCACAAAGCTTTCATTTTGTTCGATACGGTCATGTTCGCCTCCTGCAAAGCTGGGAGAGCTCTACTTGTATTCTCTCACCAAGGCGAACATAGAATGGTGGAGATAGAAAAGCCGTAAAAATTTCCACAAATTTGCATAAAAATTTGACTTCAAGCGAATTGAGATCCTAAGGATGCCATGGGCATTTCCAGGGATTCAATGGGCTGCATGGGGCGCGGCAGTGAAGGAGGTCGGGCCTGTAGATCCCATTTCGATTACTGTCGTTCACGCAAGGATGCGACTGAGCGTATCTTGAACCACTTTCATCCACTCGTCTCGCCTCAGCTCGTTGTCCGCCTAGTTACGTACCACGTCATAGTTCATTGCGCTGCAGAACGCCCACTGTTTCGGCTCGGTCATCGGAATCCGCAGATATTCGAGCCGAATCCCGCACCCTTTAGGCGAGTCTACTAAGGCGCGCAATCGCTCCAGACGGTAGATTTCAACGGTTGTCATGCCCGACGCCGACGGTAAGGATTGACGATCTCCTATCGTTAATGGCTGATTGACGAAGAATACAAATCCCTGAGCGCCGTTGGCGGCCACGCCAGCAAAGTCATGTTCAACTTTTCTCTGGATTTCCTGAAACGAAGGAGGTGTCGGCGGGAAATGTGCAGCCACTATCCACACCTGCCCGTTTCGGTTGCACGAATGTCTTTTAGGTCGTCAGGACCCCAAGCGGATGGTGCGGGTCAACATCCTGCCTCTTTGACTCGCTGCATGAGAGGCTCTTGGGCACCTTGGTGCCTCGCCGGTCTCGGCTAATTCCGGTGCGAGGTCTTAATACGAGCCGTCTGCACAATTCGCAAGAACCGCCTGGCCAGTTCGCTGATTCGTTCACCCTGCCGCTTTTCAATGACAGCCTTCGGTATTAGCCGTCCACCGATTCCAAGCGCAGCGGCCCCTGCCAGAATGAAGTCGGCAGCTGTCTCTTGGTTGACACCTCCCGCGGCGATCATGGGCACCTGGGGAAAGGGACCTCTTAGTGCCTTTATGTAGGCCGCGCCCCCGATCGGTGCGCAAGGAAACACCTTCACTAACTCGGATCCCGCCTGCCACGCTGTAATCACTTCGGTTGGCGTCATCGCGCCCGCGATAACCAGGATGTTTTGTTTGACGGCGAACTCGACGATCTTCAAATCGAGCCCCGGACTCGTGAGAAACCCGGCTCCAGCATCCAAACAGCGCTGCGCGGTTTCAAGATCCAACACCGTTCCAGCACCAACGATGATGCCAGGAGAATTTCTCGCCATGTCGGAAATCACGTCAATCGCTCTTGGCATGGTCATAGTGATTTCGACGATGGGAATTCCACCCCTGCCGATTGCATCTGCGGCAAACCGGCCATCTTCAGCTGAAGATGAACGAATTCCAGGCATTATCCCGACCTCGTGAATCTTGGCGAGGACCTCTTCCTTTTTCACAGAATGTTCTCCCCTTTTTCGACGGTTCGCGTTTCAGGAATATTGCACCGTGACCCCGGGGGGGTGTACTATACCCCCTTAGGGTAGACACTGGCCCATGTCGCACACTACCGCAGAAAAAATAGATCTCGTAAACCGCACTAAAAAAATCATCGGCCAGCTCGAAGCTGTGCTCCGGGCCCTGAACGATGACGAACAATGCGCGGAGATGTTGCAGCGCCTTTCCGCCGCCCGCGGAGCCATCAATAGCCTAATGGGAGAATTGATGGAAGATCACATCCGCAACCACATGCCCCGGCATTCGAAGTCATCCGAGGATGCGGCAGACGATCTCATCACAATTGTCCGCACCTACCTTAAATAACCGAGCCATCCGCTGTCTCTGGATTCAGAAAGAAACATCCCACATGGCTGCAGCGACTTCAAGAGTTACCAGCGCATTGGCGTGATCGGCAAGCGCTTGTGAGTATGCAAGGTAAATAGTTGCCGACGTCTTCTGTGCATCGATGACTTCGAGCAGGGTCGCGCCTCCACGTTGGTAGGCGTAGAGTCGAGCCTGAAGCACACGATCTGCCTCCTTTAACACACCTCCCTGATAAAGCTTCAGTCGCGAAACACTGGCCTGATAGCGAGAGTAGGCATCGCGCACCTCGGATTCCACCTGAATTTGCGCAGAGCGTAGTTGGAGTTCAGCTTGAGTCCGCGAAGCGCGTGCGGTTTCAATCTCGCCTTGATGCCGCCAACGTGAAAATGGAAGATTGACTGATAGTGAAGCGCCAATAGCATTATCCGGCGGTTGTACAAATCCGCCGGTCCCTGTCCCGGTATGAGAATACAATCCGCTCACCTCGAGGTCCGGGATCAGATTCGCTTGCGCTAGTTGGATGCGCAACTCAGCCGCCTTGACAGCACGCTGCCGCGAAAGAACATCAGACCGTTTCTGGAGTGCGCTGGCCACGAGCTGATCAGGATCGAAACTGCGGATGGGAACCTCCAGGCGTCCGGTGGGCACGGGCATCTGGGTAGACAATTTCTCCGCCTGTCCGAGCTGCTGAGCCAGTGCCAGATCAGCACTATAAACATCTGCTTGAGCACTGATCACACCCGCCTTGAATTGATCGCGATCAACCTGGGACTGCATCAGTTCGATCTCCCCTATGTCGCCAACCCGAACGCGTTGTTCATTGACCTCTACGATGCGATCGAACTCACCGAGACTTTTGTAACTCGATTGAAGGATGGCGCGCGCGCTCAAGGAAGCAATGAAAGCGCCTGCTGCCGTCGCTCGGAGCTGGCGCACGGAATCGTCGTAGTCGAACCCAACCGTAGCCACATCAGCTAAGGCAGCGTGGACACGCTTTCCGCCTTTGCCGCCCAGTTCAATCGGAATGTTAAGCCCCGCGCTGAAATTCGTAGCCTGTCCTTGATTCGAAATATCGACCGTAGGTAAACCGACATCCACCGACCAATCAGGCGTTACCCGGGCGGTAGTGACCGCAGCCTTCGATAGGTCGACCGTGGATCGCTGGACTGCGAGAGCCAGGTTCGAACGCAGGACTTGAGTAACAAAGTCCTCGAAAGTAATATGCGGACGGAGGGATTCCGAAGGCTGATCGAGAGTTTGAGTCGCTGCCTGCGCACTTTCCTGGCTCAACGCGATGTTTGGAGCTGCGAGAGGAAACAGAGCAAGTGCCACTATAAGCTGTCGCAGCTTCATCAGACGTCCTCCTGATCGGGCGCGAGCCTTGGGTGAGCTCGGTCATATCTGCGCTCAAGTAACAGGTAAATCGAGGGGACCACAAGAAGCGTCAACAGCGTCGCAGTGACGAGTCCGCCGACGATCACGGTTGCGAGAGGTCGTTGCACATCGCTTCCCACTCCGCGCGCCAGCGCGGCGGGAAGCAGGCCGATCGCCGCGACCGTCGCCGTCATGAGAACGGGCCGCAGGCGTTGTGAAGCTCCAAGAACGACCCCATCCTGTAGCTCTTTGTGTTCATGGCGTTGGTGGTTGAGGCTTGCGACCATGATGACGCCATTCTGCACCGCAACGCCAAAAAGCGCGATGAATCCAACGGCACTCGACACGTTGAGAGTCATACCTCGGATGGTCAACGCAATGAGCCCTCCCAGCAACGCCACCGGGACGATCGTCAAAATCAATCCGGCGTGGCGGAGCGTACCGAACGACGAATAGAGCAAAACAAAAATTAGTGCGAGCACGCCTGGCACAATAAATGCAAGACGCTGCTGAGCGCGTTGCTGATTTTCGAATTGGCCGCCCCATTCGATCTGATATTTGGTGTGATCAAATTTCACGTCGCGCGCGATCTTTTCGCGTGCTTCGGCGAAAAAGCCAGACAGGTCCCGGCCTCGCAAGTTGAGGCGAACGGTAAGATGTCTGCGATTCATCTCCCGAGTGATGCTGCTCTCGCCGGTTGCGGTGCTGATTTCAGCCACTTGCGAAAGAGGAATACGAGCTCCGCTCGGCAAGGTGACGGTAAGGCTGCCAATCGCGTCGGAGCTCGAACGGACAGACTCAGGAAAGCGAACCGCAATGTCGTATACGCGGTCTCCGATGAACAGCGTAGAAATCGGCTTTCCGCCGATCCCCGACTCAATAATTGTGGCGATGTCGGCAATATTGATTCCAAATCGCGCGGCCGCTTCTCGGTTCACTCTCACCTGAATTTGCGGAAGAGGCGGCTCCTGGTCAATGGTCACGTCAGAAGCGCCCGGAATCTTTTCGAGTATGGAAACTAGCTCGCCTGCGATTCGGCGCAGCTCTCCGAATTCGTGGCCAAAAATTTTCACCACGAGATCGCTGTGGGCTCCGGAGATCTTGTCGTTCACTCCGTCGATCATTGGTTGTGAGAAACCGACAGTCGCCCCGGGGATTCTGGAGTACCGTTCGCTCATACGCTTGATCAAATCCAACTTGTCGCCGGGGTTGGGCCAAGAGTCGTAAGGTTTCAGACCGACAAAACACTCAATATGGGAAGGAGTCCACGGATCGGTGCCGTCGTCATTGCGACCGAGTTGACTGACGATCGTCGATATTTCCGGGAATTCGAGCGTGGCAGCTCGAAGTTCGTCAGCCATGGTGGCAGCTTTTTCAAGGGATAGACCGGGTGGGAGTTGCACTTGCAGCCAAAGCGATCCTTCATCCAGATAGGGCAGAAATTCCTTGCCGATCGTCACTGACAGAACGACTGCAATGAGTCCGGCGACCACTGCCGGAACGATGGCATGCATCGGGTGGTGGGTAAGATGCCGTATAGCACGTTCGTAATGCCGGGAAAGAAACGCGAGGACTGGATTGTGAAACGGTTTGCCGGGCTTCTGGTACGTCACCAGGGCCAGGCCGGGGATAATTCCCAGCGCCATGAGCAAAGCTCCGATCAGCGAATACCCAACCACATACGCCATGGGAGAGAACAACTTTTTCTCAACCCGTTGGAAGGCAAACAGCGGCAAGTACGCTGTAATGATGATGAGGGTCGCAAAGAAGATCGGACGCGCCACCTGAATGGCGGACGCCACCGCGTCATCCTCGCTCATCACCCAGTCCGGGTTCTCCTCCCGGTGGCGGAGAATGTTCTCCATCACCACGATCGAGGCGTCCACAATGATGCCGAAATCGATTGCCCCCAGGGACAGCAGGTTGGCTGGAATATCGGTAAAGCGCATGCATATGAATGCAAACAGAAGTGAAAACGGAACCGTGACAGCGACCATCAGGGCTGCCCTGGCGCTCCCGAGGAAAAGGATCAGAACAATCAGGACCAGCCCCATACCTTCAAGTAGCGTGTGCGACACGCGATTAACCGTGGTGTGGACCAGATCCGTACGATCAATGTAGGGTACGACTTTTACATCCGAAGGCAGAATCCCATTGTTCAACGCGTTCACCTGAGTGTGAACGCCTTCCAAAACCTGGGATGGATTCATTCCGCGTAGCAGCAGAATGATCCCGGACACACCATCCCGATTCCTGTCCTTTCCGAGAATCCCGCGCCGCTCCAGCGCCCCCAATTGCAACGCTCCGAGGTTCTTTACAAAAACAGGTGTGCCGTTTTTTGCAAGGATCACGATATTGCCGAGGTCTTGCAGCGAGCGGACTAATCCAATTCCTCGTACCACGTAGCCTTGCTCGCCACGGACCACAATGCTGCCGCCTGCGTTCGCATTGTTGGCCTGAACCGCTGCAATGACTTGTTGGAGTGAGACGTTGTACTGCGCGAGTTTGGCAGGATCCACGATCAGTTGAAATTGGGTCGTTTCGCCACCGAAGTTGGTGACGTCGGCAACTCCCACCGCCTCTTTCAGGCGCGGAACAACCACCCACTGCTGCAACTCGCGAAGCTCGCGCTGGTCGCGGAATTTCGACTCCAGCGTGTATCTGTAAATTTCACCGATGGGAGAGGTCAGAGGGTCGAGGCCAGGATTGGCATTGGGTGGAAGACTTACTCCGGCGATACGCTCAGTGATTCTCTGCCTTGCCCAATAATCGTCGACTCCATCCTGAAACACCAATGTGATCAAAGACAGGCCAAACGTGCTGTGCGAACGCATGATCTGCAACCCGGGAATTCCGTTTAGTTCCCGCTCTAAAGGTACGGTGACCTGCTCTTCGACCTCTTCGGCGGCATGGCCAGGATACTGAGTGATAACTTGAGACGAGACATCGGCGATATCGGGATAAGCTTCGATTTTCAGCGCCTTCCACGAGGAATAACCGAAAGCCGTCATCAGAATTGCGCTCAGCCAGACGACCTGTCGACGTTTCAGGCAAAGCGTCACGAAACGGTCGATCATTGTAGAAGCGCCCCTTCTCGAATGAGGACCTTTTCGCCAATCTGCAAGCCATCCTTGATGACGGTGCGTTGTCCAATCTGCTCTCCGGTGCCTACCGGCCGCTGTTCAAAGGTGTTGGGAGAGACCTGAACAAACACCGTTGTTTTGTCGCCAGCTAATACCAGCGCTGTTGTGGCAACGGTCAATTCCTTGGTATCCCAAGTTTTCAAAGTAACCGTGGCAAACATGGCTGGACGCAGACGCCCATCTCGGTTCGAATACGCGATGCGAACTTTCGCCGTGCGGGTATCGGGATCGAGCACATCGGCAACGAACAGAACTCTCCCGCCAAAGCTCTCCGTAGGATAAGCCGCGAAAGTCGCGACCGCAGGATCACCGCGATGAACAAAGTGGATATCTTTCTCCTGCACATTCGCAGTCACCCAAATATCGGAAAGATCAGCCACGGTCATGAGTGGAGCAGTGGGATCGTTTCGAAATTCACCAGTGGCTGCCAGAATATCGAGCACCTTCCCGGTCAGCGGGGAGCGCACGATGAGCGGTGAGCCGAGGGTCGTTTTGTCAGGGTCCATGCCGAGCAGCCTAAGGCGATCCTTGGTTCGATTAAAGTCACTCAGAGCGGAATCTCGGTCAGTCTTCGCCTGTTCAACCTCGCGTTGTCCGACAATGCCGTGCGCCGCCAAATCCTGCTGCCGCTCCAGCGAGTGTTCAGCTTGAGTTAAGGCAGTGCGGGCACGCGAATAGTCGGCTTGGGCGCCTCCGAAATCCGGCGAGTCCAATAGGAGCAGCTCGTCGCCCTTCTTTACCGAGTCGCCGGGATGCACAAAAAGCTTCAACACTCGACCATTCAAAGGCGGAAGGATTCTGGCGTAGCGCGCAGGATCAGCCTCAACCGAGGCTGGCGCGGTAACCTGCCGCCTAATGCTGGTCAATTGCACCGGTTCCATGTCCAAACGATTGGCCAGCGGCGAAGAGGGGGGTACGATGACGCGATTGCCCTGATGCTGAATCGCGGCGGCATCGTCGGCGGACGCTTTTTTGGGTGTGTCAGAGCAACCCACAGACGCGAGGATTGCTACAACCAGAAGGGGCGACGATCGGAGTAATCGCGGCATAGGTTCTTTCTTTCGCCTTGCAACGCAAACCAGGCCCGAAACATTTAATCCGAACCTCATTAATGGCGTGTAAATAAGCCGCCAAGATATCCTACCCCGGTAGGGTATGTCAACCCTAAAGGCGAATGGTCATCAGGATGGCACTACGAGTGAGAAATCGAAATCGCTAAAGCAAGATTCCGTGCAGAATGACGTTCGCAACCGAGAAGTAGATGACTAGACCCGTGACATCCACAAGCGTTGCAACAAACGGAGCCGACGCACTTGCGGGATCAAGCCCGCAGCGACGCAGCAAGAAAGGCAACATAGATCCCGCGGTGGTACCGAACATCACCACCCCGACGAGGCTACATCCGATTGTGAGGGCCACCACGAGATAGTGCGGACCATACGTCCCACGCAAGGCGTGCCACAGAAGAATCCGCGATATTCCGATGATACCGAGGATGGTGCCCAAGGTAAGGCCGGCGGCCAGCTCGCGCTGAATGACACGCCACCAGTCCCGCAACCGAATTTCCCCTAATGCCATGGCCCGGATGACAAGGGTTGTGGCTTGCGAACCAGAGTTTCCCCCGCTACTTATGATCAGCGGAATGAAAAGCGCCAGCACGACGGCACGCTCGATTTCCGCGGAGAAGAACCCCATGGCGGTCGCAGTCAGCATCTCGCCCACAAAAAGAATGGCCAGCCATCCTGCTCGTTTACGCACCATCTGCCCGAACGTTACTTCCAGGTATGGCCCGTCCAGCGCCTCCATGCCGCCAATTTTCAGAATGTCTTCTCCGGCTTCCTGCTGAACCAATCCGGCAACGTCGGCGCTGGTGACAATGCCCAGCATGTGCCCGTCCTGATCGAGCACAGGCATCGCCAGCAAACGGTGCTTGGCCAGTAGTTGTGCCACGGTCTCCTGGTCAGCGTCCTCTACAACATGAACGTAGTCGGTACACATCACCACACGAACCTTCCGCGATCTTTCAGCGGAGAGCAGCTCGCGGAATGAAACCACCCCGATCAGATGCTGCGACTCATCAAGCACGTAGGCGTAATAAATCATCTCGACCTGTCCGGCCTGTTGCCGGATTTCGGCGATCGCTTCCTCCACGGTTACGTCTGGCGAAATTCTGACGTAACCGGCATGCATCAGGGCACCGGCTTCATCCTCCGGATAGGGAGATGCAGCCAAGCCATGACGACTGCGTTCGGAGACGACTGCGACTTCCATCTCGCTTGCCAGCTGCAGGACCTGGTCGTTAAAGTCCAGGCCAGGAAACCACCGCCGGCGCGGCCTGGTGTCACGCGTGATAAAAAGTTGGGTCACGCCTTGCTTGCGGGCGTACTCAACCAGCGCTTGCGCGCGATTTTTACCGTGAATGACTTCGACGGGAATGTGCAGATTCTCTGCGAACCGGAGGTGGCGATCGACAGTGGGGCGATCCTCGGCATGAACCGCAGCCGATTCGTGTTTGGAATGCACGTATACCGCGATGCAGACGGCCTGCAGATGGTCGGCTACGCGTCTCGTCCGGCGTAACAACATGGCGGTGGATGGATCAGCGGTTACGTTGACTAATATCTTTTCGGTTTGCGATTCCGCCGGTTTGGTCTTCCCGGTTTGCCGGGCTTCGAGCGCCTGGGCTGTCTGGCGAATCGCCAGCTCTCGCAGCGCCACGAGAACAGGCTCCTGAAATAGTTGCTCCGGCTCGGTCTTCGCTCTGTCCTCCGGATAGATCACGCCGCGTTTCAGGCGATGAAGCAAAGCTCGCGGTGTGACGTCTACAATCACCACCTCATCTGCCTGCTGAAAAAGCCAATCCGGCACGGTTTCACGGACACGCAGCCCGGTCAGCTGCCAGATCTGGTCGCTTAGGCTGGCTAGGTCCTGCACATTCGTGGTGGTGAGAACGTTGATGCCCGCGTGCAGCAACACCTGAATGTCCTGCCAGCGTTTTTGCCGCTCCGAGCCGGGAGCGTTTGAATGCGCCAGCTCGTCGACTACGCAAACTTTCGGACTCCGGTGCAGGACGCCATCGACATCCAGCTCTTTCGCTGTGCCGCCGCGGTGTACCATTGGTTTGAGCGGAACCATCTCCAGTCCATCGAGCCGCTCGCGAATGTCGGCGCGTCCGTGTGACTCCACAAATCCGATTACCAGATCCGTTCCGCGGGCCTTCAACTCTCGTGCATCCTCCAGCATTTGGTACGTTTTCCCGACACCCGGGGCATAACCGAGATATATCTTGAGGTGACCTCCTACGGTCAGATGAGTCATGGCACTTTGCCTTTCGTCTAGTGGGGGAAGACACGAACGTCCATTCCTGCGGCAGCCCGGATCAGACGGTTCACGCCGGTTCCCCAAAGACGTGCCCTCCAATCCTTCTTCTTGCTGTGTCCCACAAAAATCTGCGTGACCCCGTGGGAGCGTGCATACTGCACGATGGATTCGATGGGATCGGCGGCCTCCAATACATCCACCCGGGCGCCGGCCGCACGAGCCTGGGCTAGTGTTTCTTCCATCGCCCCGTGGTCCTCCTCGGATGAGTTCGGCGGTCGCACATAAATAGCCAGGACGTCGCAATGAAAGCGTGCCGCGCTCTGACGGGCGCTCGCGATCATGCGATCAGTGTTGGCGTGAGTTGTCAGGCAGATCAGGAAGCGTTCTTGTGCCCGCGATGTGGGCTCGATATCGTGTGACCGCAAATAGCGTTGCAGTCCAGCATCGATCACATCCGCGGAAAGAACGAGAGCCATCTCCCGCAGCGCCGACAGCTCCGCTGGTGCATCTTCGGTGGGGGCATCCACTACGACAATCTCATCCGCCCGATTGAGGAACTCCCGGGGAATGGTTTCAATTACCGGCCTACCGGTCAGCTTTTCTGCCGCCTCGCGCTGATCCGCGATGTGCTGCAGATTCACCGACCCAACCACGTTAATTCCGTGTGCCAGCAACTCCTCGACATCCTGCCACCGGTATGCGTTGCGGCTCCACGGGTTGTCGTAAGCCAGCCCATCCACCAAACAAACCTGGGGATGACGGCGCAGAATGGCAGGAACATCAATGACCGGCACGCCCTCGACGTCAATGGTGGGGACAATTTCGAGCGAGCTCAGAATTGGCTCGATTTCTGGCGGGACTTGCGGTTGCAGTGCGCCCACTACCACGTCCTGCCCCCGCTCCTTACGCCGCCGCGCTTCGTCAAACATGCGGAACGACTTGCCGACGCCCGAGGCGTAGCCAAGAAATACTTTCAACCGACCCCGAGTGGTCTCCACTTCTGCCGCATCGGCCCGGATTGCATCGAAACCAGCCATTGCTTGAGGATTGTAGCTGGTACGCAGCACACTTGAAACCTGGAACACGTGCCCCCTGCATCTGGAGTTCTCTGCCACTAATTCAAACGCGAACTTGACACTCCACCAATGTGGTATGTCGATGAATTTCCGTACGAAACAGGAGACTCACCATTGCGGAACCGTCGGTTCGTATTCCGCCAGAGTTCGAGTTATTATTAGTCGTTTGCGACGACGACCTCCATCCGCCATTCGCGGGTCCAATCCTAAAATTGTACGTTTCCTTACCGTCGGGCAGACTGCCCGTATCCTTAAAATCAGTCCCTCGACACTGCGATTGTGGGAAAGTGTGGGCCTCGTCACTCCCGCCCGAAGTGCTGGGCGTTACCGCCTCTACACGCCCGATGTGCTGGACATCTTGAAACGCATCAAATACCTGCACGACGTAAAACGGCTGAATGTTCCGGGGATTAAGGAAGCCATGGCGGGATCTTTGCCCGCCAAAGCAACATATGACGCCAAGCCTGCTCGTGACCTCGGCGAAAAACTCAGGCGACTGCGGAAAAAGTGCGCGCTAAGCATTACCGAGGCGGCGCGACGCGCCCAGATTTCGACGGGCTTCCTTAGCGCAATTGAACTGTCTCGCGCTAATCCTTCGGTATCGACGATCTATCGCCTGGCGGCGGCGTACGGCACTACTGTCCTGGAGCTTTATGATCTACCCGTACAAGCAAGTCGGGTGGTGCGGCCGGGCAACCGGAAAAGTCTGGAGACTAAGTCGGGCGTTCGCATGGAGCTGCTTTCAACCGGCACCAAGATGCTCGAATCCATGTTGATTCGAGTTCCTCCCGGGACCGGCAGCGATGGCGCCTATGCCCACCAGGGAGAGGACTTCCTTTATATATTGGAAGGAAGTTTGGAAGTCTGGCTTGACGAGGTCGAGTGTCACATCCTGCAGCAACATGATAGCTTTTGGTTCGAAAGCAACCGAGGCCATCGCTGGTTCAATCCCTCAAAAAAGCCGACCGTCATCCTCTGGGTCAACACACCACCTACGTTCTAGCATCGAACTCTAGAACGAGAATCGCAGCGAGAATTGCTGGACTCGGGGCGTTGTAAGCGTTCTGCGAAAAACTCCCATCGAAGAACCATCCGCCGAGCCGTTGTCCAGCGACGTAAGCGTATTAACGTCGAAGCGCACGGAGTTGGTCACGTTGAACACTTCCCATGCGAACTTGACGTCCATTCTTTCGCGAATCTTCCAGGTTTTGGCTAATCCCGAGTCGATCCCGAAATATCCCGGGCCGCGGAAGTTGTTGCGGCTTCCGGCTTCACCGACGTACGGAAAGCGTATGGGACTCTGTGTGGTAAAGATTTGGTTCTGCATGGCATCCCGGTCGGCGTCGGAAAAGACCTCGGGCGCACCAAAGGGAGTCGATTCCGCGCTGCGGAAAACCCCCGTCTTAATCGGCCCGGTCTGAACCATGTTGGTGTTAAACAAGAAGTTGTTGGTGAATCCCTCGGTATCGATCAGGCTGAAGGGTAGACCGCTGGTCCAGCGTGCGATCCCGGACAGTTGCCAGCCCCCTATCACGGCATCTACCCATGACCCCGATCCCGAGCCGAATGCTTTTCCCTTGCCAAAGGGCAACTCGTACACCCAGCTGGTTGTTATGACGTGCCGGGTATCGAAGTCCGAAGGAGCTCGATTCAAGCGCGGATTCCAGGAGTTCTGAATGAAACTCTGGACCGTGCTGGCGCCCCCTATGGCGGAAGTGGTAGAGGTGGTGCCTTGGGGATTCGTGCGCTCCGTATCTGAGCCCAAATCGAGCGACTTCGAAAGGGTGTAGCTGAACTCCACCTGCAGCCCATGATTCAAGGGGTGCCGCAAGATGAACTGACCGGCGTTGTAGCTGCTGGTTCCGATGGAAGACCACGCAAACAGGGACGAGAACTGAGGATTCCAGAAGGGCACCGCAGCTGCCGGTCCGCCAGCGCAAACCGCGGTCACGCCGCCGTTGGCTACCCCAGTGCACAGCAGGCCCAGGCGGAAGGGTGCACCCACCTCTCTTCCCGGCCGCCCGGCCCAGCTGAAACAGGAGTCCTGAGCACAACCCAAATCACCCGTATAGATATTCTGGGTAGCGCTGAATCCGCCCGCAGCCGCGGTGGGAAAAATATTCTCGAAGAACGGAATGGGGGCGATGGTCGCGCTCGGATCTTCGCCGTGCGTTATTGCGAATTTCGACATCAGAGTAGCTGCGGTGAAATAGTCCATGCCGGATTTCGGGTCCACTAAGTCTGTCGGTTCGGCCAGATCCAACTGTTGCAGCAGATGGCGTCCAAACCGGCCTACGTAGGCCGATTCTAATGTCCACCCGCCCGGGAGCTGGCGCTGGATCGACAGATCGGCCGCAATCGAGTACGGAGTCTTCAGGTGATCGTCGATTCCGACGGAATTGAAAGTAAAGCCATTGGTATTGGGGTCATCCGGCGGAAACGCGGGGTAAGCAATGGTTGATGCAGGCGGAGTGAGGACACTAGCCGGCACATCGGTGCGACCCGTGTAACGGGGTGCGTCGTCTGGCGTGAAGATATTCGACGGCGCTGCCTGTGTGCTGGTAAGTCCGAAGGAGCCGAATTGCGTGAAGCCGTTCACGATACCCTGGCCAAAGTGGTCGTGGTACATGCCCGCACCAGCGCGGATGGAAGTTTGACCGGTGCCGCCGAACAAAGCATGCAGGAATCCGCTCTTCGCATCAGGCGAGTATGCGATGGCGAAACGGGGAGCGAAATCGGCCTTGTTCATATCCCAGAAAGGCTTCCCTCCGCGACTTTGACCCGACGGAGCAAAGGCAAACTCGGGTTGATTCCCCAATCCCTGGGCCGCCGCAATGGCGCGGTTCAGGAACCATTGATGGAGGTCGATGGTGGGCTGCACTTGTTGCCCATTCACTTCATACGGCACCCCTAACAAGGTGTGCCGAAATCCTACAGTGACGGTAAGATTCGGTCTGACGCGCCATGAATCCTGAATGTAATATTCGAATTCGTTGGTTTTAAAATTACGCGGAATCAGGGTTCCCGTCGGTAAAAGACTCGCAGCGGTGGCACCGGTCACTTTGTAGGTGTTATGCGCGTTGATGGTCGACAGCAGACCGGCAACTGCGGTCACAGCATTGTCGTAGTTGGAAGAAAAAGAATCCGCGACTGCGGGAAACCCAAAGGCAGCGGGATCGAAGCTCTGGCCGCTATTGGCGATCTGCGCATTGCTGATATTGGCCGCACCCGTCGTGGCGGAATTGAAGGACACACTGTTCGAAAGCGTATCGTTATGAATCAGCCGATAGTTGGCTCCCGCCTGTAACGTATGTTTTCCCTTGGTCCAGGTGATGTCGTCCACGAAGTTGTGCACCGGGACACTCAGCAGGGTCGTTGTATTCTCGGCAGTGAGCGGACTGATGCCGACGAAATCAGAGAACGAGTTGTTTCCCGCCCCGATGTTGTTTAGCGCCTGACGAATATATCCATAGCGGAAGTTATTGATCAGATTGCTGGTGACGGCCCAGGTGTCCCCCGCGGCAATGCCTTTCGAAGTATTGACCTGACTGAAATTGGACGGATCGCCAGGAAATTGTGCCGGACCCGATATGCGGTCACCCAGCAGATTGCCTCGAACGAATACGTGGTGACTCGAACTCGCCTGCCAATCGATTTTGGCGATATAGGTATTAAGGCTGATGGGATTGGGGGCAGACCAGGTAAAGCCAGCGGTATTCACACCATCGCCGCCCGCAGCGTTCGAGTGCGGGTACGCCTGCAACGCGGCCAAGGCTGCGGGATTCACACCATGCCCTGGACAAGCCTCATTCAACGGTGTGCAAACCGGATCCATGGTCGCGAGATCGGCCGGTGTCAGAGTCTGCTGGCCGCTGGCGGGGCAGGCAGGATCTCCGCTGCAGTCGTAGGTCAAATTTCCCGCGCGCAAACCTTCGCTGGGTACGGTCAGATTCTGCTGCTGGTTTTCCGCTGTCCTCTGGCCTTCATAGTTGATGAAGAAGAATAGCTTGTCTTTTTTGATCGGTCCGCCAAGGCGGGCGCCAAACGTATTACGGATGAGAGAACCTGGCTTGTTGGGAAGTCCCGCGGCAACCTGCGATGCCTTGTTGAACCAGTCGTTCGCGGCGAAGAGAGTGTTGCGATTATATTCGTAGAGGCTGCCGTGATAATTGTTGGTGCCGCTGCGCGTCACCATTGTTACCTGCGCTCCGGATGATCGTCCGCTGTCGGCGTTGGTATTTGTGGTAGTGACTCGAAACTCCTGTACCGAATCCAGCGTGGAACGCAGCACTCCTGTGAAAGCATATCCTTGGCGCTGATCGTTGTTATCCAGGCCGTCGAGCGTAACGTTCGCCTGGTCGGAACGCGCCCCCGCAACTGCACCGCTTCGGCTGTCTTGGTCCTGATTAACATTGCGCCCTAAATAGAGGACGCCGGGTTGCAGGCTCAACAGGTCGGGGACATTCCGTCCCTCGATGGGTAAGGCCTGAATGGTCGCACCACCCACGGCGTTCCCGATCGTGGCATCGGTCGTATTTACCGTCTGTGCGATGTCACTGACCTCGACCGTAGTCGTCGAAGCCTGGACCGATAGTACGAAATTGATAGTGGCCGGCTGACTTACCAGTAATTCCGCCTGCTTGGATTGTTTCCCAAAGCCAGAAGTATTTACTGTGATCGTGTACTTGCCGGGCGGGATTTGAGGAAATTCATAAGTCCCGTTCGGATCCGTGGGGTGGCTGGCGTGAAACCCGGTGGCTGGATCGTCGAGACTGACATCTGCCCCGGCAACCATCGCACCAGAAGGGTCAGTCACCGTTCCGCGCAGCGATGTAAGTCCCGTTTGGGAACTTGCGAGGGCTGGAAATAAGAGCAGGAATACAAGCAGCACAAACAGTCTGCAGCGCGTCATAAGTCACCTCCCGCAGCCTGTGCCGCGACCCGACGGCCTCTAATTCCTGATTGGCAGAAATGTTTAACCGCCAGGAGATTTTTTCGGATAAGGGGAACTACAAACCCTACTATAGTTGTGGAAGGTTAGAGAAACCGCTGGAGCACTGTCAAGACAAAAGTTTTGTTGAGCCGAATCGATAAAACCTGGGAGCCCGCGTGTCCGGTCGAGTTCATAAATTTCAACAAGAATCGAGTTCTCGGTGCTTGCCTAGAACTCCTGAACAATGACGAGCTGTAGTTGTTCTCCGCAACCTCACACCCCGCCCAACAACTCATTCACGGCTCGATACGCTTGATCGATGGCTGCATCGGTATAAGCAGTCGCCGCGGAATCAGTGTTGGCGATGGTAATTCTGCCAAAACGCTTACGCCCGATCACATTCGGACGCTGATCTTCAGGCCAGTCGGGATCGAACAACGGGTTGTACTCATACCCGTAACCGTGCGGCCAGCGGTTGACGGTGATCGCCTCGATGTCGCGCGCGGGATCAAAACCGCCCGAACTAAGGGTGCGGGCGAGTTGGTCTCGCGTCTTGCGCTCGAAGGTCTCGAAGCTTGTCGCCAGCAGTTCATACCTGCCGATCTTATGCTGCTCTCGGGCGGGCAGGCCCGACTTGCAGGGGGTTCGGGTCAGGTGCAGCAGGATTGGCTCCTCTGGCTTCGTGGGACTTCTGTAATCCCCGAGGTTCACCGCGGCATTGAGACTGATGCTGGACCAGTACGAGCCCGGAGCGGACACATTGGCGATGCCAAGTTTCTGGAACGAAGTCCAGTTCCGGATACCCACGCTGGCGTAGACCAACGGCACCTTCACCAGGTAGTGCAACGCCTCTTTTTGCGCCTCGGGAAGCTCCGGACACAAATACGGTATCGTCATGTTCCAGCAGGCCAGCACACAGCCCTTGGCGCGCACCTTGAAAACCTGGTTCCCGCTGGCGTAGATGACTTCAACTTCTTTCGCAACCGCAGGCGATCCGAAGTTGCCAGCAGCCACTACCGTGCTGTTCAGCCGGATCCTTAGGGGAGCGTTCTCGCGATCGAGGCGGCCGTAATCAACCTGTGAGGTGACGATGTCTTCGGCCGTGTGGCCGGGCACGGCATCCGGAACCAGGTCGCGCACCAACAACCGCGCAATGGATGCGTTTCCATCAGGAAAGTGAAAACGGTAAGAGCCTCCATTGGCATAGCCCGCCGCCGTATAGCTCATGTTGGGCGCGGAACCGGGCTCCAGATTCATACCCCGAAATCCGGGCAAGCCCAACGCCCAGCAGTCCAGCGCCGGCTCTGCGTCAATGTGGACTCCCCACTCGCCGTCGGTTCGCGTCTGATAGAACGCGATTACGCCCGGATTGGCTTTGATCACATCGAGCAAAAAGTCGCGATAGCTGATCTTCGAAAGTCGAGCCTTTTTCTCCGCGGAGGACAGGCCGGGCATGTAGTCCACCTTGTCCTCCTGAATACGCACAATGTCGCGCTGGACATCCGGAGATAAAGGCGTACGGGCCATGAATTCCGACCACGTCATCGATTTCTTTGCCCGGCCATCGGTCGCTTCATCGTCATCGTCCCAGCCGCGGCCGGGAGTGCCCACAACCAGGCGATCTTCGCCAAACGTTTCCTTGTCAAAGAACACCGCGGAGTGCAAGCCGAGAGAAGGATAGAGGTTTCTGTCGGTAAATTTCTTTTCGAATGCAGGTGGATCAATGCCGAGTGTCTTCAATAATCCGTCAGCAACCGGACTGTACGGGTTAGGGCTGTCGATCAGGAAGGTGCCACCATTCAGCAGTTGAAGACGCCCTCCCATGTGGAACTCGTTGCGCTTGGCATGACCGCCGAAATCGTCATGATTCTCCAGGATAAGAATACGAGCTGACTTTCCCACTTTCTCGCGAAAAAAGTGAGCTGCCGCCAGGCCGCTGATTCCTCCTCCGACCACGACCAGGTCGTAGGCTTCGCCAGTGTCAACCGGCTGGCCAGCCGTTTTCCAAAAGGTACCATCGCGCAGGCTATGAGCGATCTCAAACGATCCCGGGTGGCTGCCGCGCAACCCTTCTTTCACCGGCGGATCGTATCCCGTCTGGTTCTGCGCCTCCGCTGGATTGGCTGCGCCAAAGGCGTGCCCCCGAGGCAACAACGCCGCGCCCATCGCCATGACTGCGCCATTCATGAAATCACGGCGCGTGATAGGACGGTCCATGCCTAGATACCGGTCATAAGAACCACTCATGAAATACCCCGCAGTGTGAACTATTTTTGCTTGGGCGCGTGTGAATAGCGCAGGTGGGCAACCTTCCAGGCTCCATCGCGCTTGAACCAGACATCCGACTCCTGAAACACCTCGTCGGCGACCTCTCTCTTTGGAGGACGGGTCTTGACGTGCAACAGGTAACTCGCAACCGCGGTATCTCCGCTCGGGCCTATCTGTATATGCATATCGGAAATCTCGTCCGACTCGACAGCGCCGCCACTCTTGATGAACTTAGTCCACATCTTCTCGTACTGAGGAAGGTCGGTGCGCCCTTCGGGCAGCCGCTGTGTGAAATCCTTGGAGTAGTAGCCGAAATACGTGGGAAGATCATTGGCGGCATACGCCGCGTTCATTTTCTGTTCCAACTCGTTGACCTCCCGTTCCGTAACCGACTGTGCCATCGCTGACCCGAGGTAGAGAGACGCGACCGCCAATGAAATAACAGCGACTATGAGCAGCGTTCGGCTTTTCATGGTCAATCCTCCTTGGTTGAATCGTTTATTCAGGCAGCGGCATAGCGTGGTCATCATTTCTTAAACTACTCGCTTTTGGTTAGTTTTTAGCTCTTGGCCTTTAGCTCTTAGCCAAGAGCTCATGATTGCAGGAGTCAGCTAAAAGCTAAGAACTGGTTGCCTTCCGCCTCTCGACCAGCTCCCGAACCGCCCGGAAGGCCTGATCGATAGCCTGGTCCGTATAAGCGGCGGCAGCTGCATCGGAATTGGCGATGGTGATCAATCCAAAACGCCGGCGCGCGATATCGCACGGCCGCTTTCCCTCCGGCCAATCCGAGTCCCATAAGGGGTTGTATTCGTAGGCGTATCCGTGGGGCCAGCGGTTCACCGTGATGGCATTTATGTCGCGCGCGGGATCGAAACCTCCCGCGGCTAACACTCGCGCCAACTGGTCGCGGATGTTCCTTTCGAACGTCTCAAACGAAGTGGTCAGCAAATCGTAATGGCCAGCACGCTGCTGATCTCTGGCAGGGAGCCCTGGCTGGCAGGGTGTACGCAGCATGCGCACCAGGACCGGGTCATCGGGCGATCGGGGAGGTTTGTAGTCACCGATATGGATGGCCTGGTCCAGGTTGATCGAAGAATGATACATACCTGGGCAAGAGACGCCGCGAACCCCAAGCTTGCTGAACGCATTCGAATTGCGCAGAGCCACTACTGTGTATACCAGCGGCACCTTGACCCCGTAACGCAGCGCTTCCTTTTGTTCGGTCGGCAGATCCGGGCAAATGTACGGAATCACCATATTCCAGCAGGCCAACACAGTTCCTTTGCCACGGACGCTATACACCTTTCCATCGCGTGCATAGGCCACTTCCACTTCTTTCGCCGAAGCGGAATCTCCCAAGTGATGAACTGCGACCACCGTGCTATTCAACCTTATGCGCACCGGAGAGTCACCATGATCAATCCGGCTGTAATCCATTTTGGCGGTCACGATGTCTTCGGCAGTGTGGCCGGGCGCCGAGCCCGGAACCAGGGACCGCACCAACAGGCGCGCAATCGAAGCATTCCCGTCCGGAAAATGGAAGTGATAGTCCGCTTGGGGAGTCACCGCTCCTAGCGCGGTGAACGTCAGCCCCTTCGAGGGTACGCGAGCGAGCTCCATGCCTTGAAATCCAGGAAAACTAATGGCCCAGCAATCGAGCGCCGGGACCGCGTCAATGCCGATTCCATAGAGGCCGTGAGTGCGGGACTGATAAAAAGGAATCACGTCAGGGTGGGCCTTCACGACGTTGAGCAGGAAATCCTTGTAGCTCATCCGCGAAAGGCGGGCTTTTTTCTCCGCTTGCGGCACTCCTTTCATGTAATCGGTGGTGCCCTCTTGTATCCGCACAATGCTCTCCTGGGCCTGCGCGGAGAGCGGGGTCTTGGCCAGAAAATCTCCCCATTTGCCGCCCGATGCGCCACGGCGCCCTCCCGGCGCGCCCGTAACCAACCGCTCGACTCCAAAAGTCTCTTTGTCAAAAAAGTAGCCTGAGCCCAGACCGCGGTAGGCTTCATTGTCGGAGTATTTTTTTTCGAACGCCGGCGGATCGATGCCAAGTTCAGTGATCAGCCCCCTTGCCTCGTTGCTGTAAGGAAACGGGGATTCGATAGCCACGGTTCCACCGTTGGTCAGCAACAGGCGGCCGCCCGGACGGAACTCGTTTCTCTTGGCATGGCCCCCGAAATCGTCGTGGTTGTCGAGAATCAGAATGTTGGCTGAGGGACCGGCGTGTTGGCGATAGAAGTAGGCTGCGGCCAGCCCGCTGATGCCGCCGCCAACCACGATAAGATCGTAGGTCTCTCCGGTAGCAACCGGCTTTCCGGCTTTCGCCCAGAAATCTCCGTCACGCACACTGTGCGCGGTCTCAAAAGCTCCGGGATGACTGCCGCGCATTCCACTCAACGCTGGTGGATAGTAGCCAGGTGCGTCCTGGGCGGCGGCGGATGTTTGCGCGGCGACCGATCCCGGGAGCCAAGTGCTAGCCAGCGCACCACCGGCGGCGACAACCATGCCATTCAGGAAATCTCGCCGGGTGATGTCGCGATGCATACCAAGCTCGCGGTCGCGAGACCGTTTGCGCTCTTGTTCACTAGAGTTAGCCATAGTTCTCCGAGAGATCTCGAAACTTGTCCTTCCAATCTATGTCAGGTTACGGTTGAGGAATGGGTTCCGGTTCCGCCGAGCCATCAGCCCGCGGATCAGAAGCGCCAGAGTTCCCACCCGTTCTTGAGTTGTGCAGCACTGCCTGGCCGCGCCCCATCAACGCGGAGTATTCCTTCCTCACAATCAGGACATGACCCTTCTGGCGCAAGTTGTCCTGTACCGCGGGCGCCATACGCGACTCGATCACAATCGTGCAGCCGATGGGCTCACCCGTGTCGCGGATCGTAAATCGGGGGGCGGAAAGCGCTCCCTGGATATTCATGCCATAGTCCACCACGTTTGAAACAAATTGGGCATGTGCCAGTGGTTGATTGGATCCGCCCATGATTCCGAAGCCGATATGCAAATCGTCGTGTTCCATGAACGCCGGAATGATGGTATGAAAAGGACGCTTGCGCGGAGCCAACGCGTCGGGATGTTCAGGATCGAGCACAAACAGGCCACCCCGATCATGCAACAGAAAACCCCTGCCGCCCACCGCGACTCCAGATCCGAAATAGTCATAGAGACTCTGAATCAATGACGCGACGTTGCCGTCTTTGTCCACCACCGCGAGGTAGGTGGTGTCGCTTTTCGCCGGCGCGCCACTGGCGGCGGCGCAATTTGCCTTCTGGGGGTCTATGAGCGCGGCGCGCTGCTCGGCATATTCCTTCGAAAGCAACCCTTTCACCGGAACCTTGGCAAATCTGGGATCGGCGTCGTAGCGATAAAGATCGGTGTAGGCCAGCTTCATGGCCTCGATCTTCTTGTGCAACTCAACTCCTCCCTGTGGCCCGTCTTTGTCCGCCTGAGACGTCGCCATCATATTCAACATCTCGAGCGCGGCCATGCCTTGCCCGTTGGGCGGAAGCTCATAAATCCTCCAGCCCCGATAGTCAGTGGAGATCGGCTCGACCCACTCTGAGGAAAACTCCGCCAGGTCGCTTGCCTGCATGGTCCCGCCGAGACCGGCAGATGTTTTCAGCATCGCTTGCGCTATTTCACCCCGATAGAACGAATCCCTGCCTTTGTCCGCCAGCAACCGCAGAGTGTTTGCAAGATCAGGATTGCGAAACTGTTCACCCAATGCAGGAGGTTTTCCGTGAGGCAGGAATACCTGCTGGGCTTCGGGCGTCTGCTTCAGCCGCGCTTTTCCTACCACCCAAAAATCCTGAATGATCTCCGGTACCGCGTAACCATGCTCCGCGTAGTAAATGGCGGGGGTGAACAGATCTTTCCACGGCAGTCGTCCAAAACGTTGATGAGCCTCCGCCCATCCGTCCACCGCGCCGGGAACGGTAACACTGTGGATGCCTGCCTCAGGCATAGATTTAATGCCCTGCTTTTTCAGGAAATCTATGGTGAGGTTTTGCGGCGCCCAACCGCTGGCATTCAAACCGTAAAGTTTCCCGGTCTTCGCGTCCCAGTAGAGAAGAAACAGATCGCCGCCGATGCCATTCATCATCGGCTCGGTTACACCGAGTACAGCATTGGCCGCGATGGCCGCATCGATGGCCGACCCACCTTGAGCCAGAATCCGCGCCCCAGCTTGCGAGGCCAGCCCGTGGCTGGTGGCTACGATGCCGCGGTCGGTCACGACCATGGAACGCCCGTAAGAACGATCCTGGGCGGATGCAGCGAAAGAGAAAAGGCACAAGAAAGTGCAGAGGAACATCGAGCAGCGCATGGAATCTCTGCCGGAAGACGAGACCATCATTGTTATCTGCCCGCCTGCTCTTTTATGACATTACTATAAGTTTGTAAGGTTAGAGAAAGCCCCGAGACCTGTCAAGCGGCAAAAGGAAATCAATCGGCTGCTTCTAGGCACCCGCATACACGGACGCGCTGGTTTCTTGCCTTTGACCCCCATTGATCTCGCGCACAGCGCGGTAGCCTTGGTCAATCGCAATGTTCGTGTAGGCGTGGCCGTCTGCGTCAGAGTTAGCAATGTGAATGCGTCCAAAAGGCTGCCTGCCAATTACGCACGGGCGCTCGGAATCCGGCCGGTCGAGCGGCTCGAAGAGCGGGTTGTATTCGTAGGCGTATCCATGAGGCCAGCGGTTTACGGTGATAGCCTGGATGTCCTTTGTCGAATCGAACCCACCGCCGGCAAGCATGCGCCCGAGTTGATCGCGGATGTTGCGCTCGAAGACGTCGAAGGGCGTACTCAGCAATTCCCATCTTCCCGCTTGGTACTGTTCCTTACAGGAAAGCCCTGGTTTGCACGGGGTCCGCAGCAGATGCAGCAGGCAGGACTCTTTGGGTGAACTAGGGAAGCGGTAGTCGCCTATAGACACGGGAAAATCCAGTGACACGCCGCTGAAGTAACTGCCCGGAGCGTAAATCGAATTCACGCCCAATTTGTGGAAGGATTCCCAGTTACTGATCTGTACGTTGGTATACACCAGCGGAATCTTTACACAATAATGCAGCGCCTCTTTCTGTTTTTCGGACATTTCCGGACAAAGATATGGGATCACCATGTTGTAGCAGGCGAGGACGCAATGGGCCGCCCGGACTTTGTGGGCCTTGTCGCCGCGAACGTAGGTGACTTCGACTGCGGTTGCATTTTGCGGATCACCTGCGTGTTTGGCACGCACTGCCGTGCTGTTTAGTCGGATGCGCACGGGGGAAGTGGAATCGTCGAGGCGAGCATATTTGATGCGGGCGGTCACAACATCCTCCATCGTGCTGCCGGGCACCGCATCAGGAATAAGTGAACGCACCAGCAGGCGCGCAATCGAGGCGTTGCCATCGGGAAAATGAAAGATGTACGGCTCCTCTCTCCCGCCACCATGTTCGCGCGACTCTAACTTCATCCCCTTGAAGCCTGGGTAACTCATCCCAAAACAGTCTTCTGCGCAGACGGCATCGATGCCCACGGCGTAAAGCCCATGAGGCGCGGTCTGGAAGACTTTCAAGACCTCGGGATCGACCTTTACATATCGCAGCAGAAATTCCGCGTAGCTGATCTTTCTTAGCTTGCGCCGCTTGTCTGCGGGAGTGAGCCCGGGCAGATAGTCCACATCCGTTTCCTGCAGCCGTGCAAGATCTTTCCGCGCGGCTGGCGAAACCGGAATCTGCGCCAGAATATCTGGAGGATAACTCAAGCCGAGATAATGAGAGCCGAAGCCAGGCAGCATCCGATCGACGCCAAACGTTTCCTTATCAAAGAAGGTGGCACGTTTCAGATTCATCGACTTGTACAGATTCTGCTCGAAGTACTTGTAAAAGCGGTCGACCTCGACCCCCAATTCCTGAAGCAGGCCGAAAGCCTCCTTGCTGTAATGATGAGGCGCTTCGAGAGACTGGGTTCCGCCGTAGCCGATCAATAGCCGCTGGCCATCGTGGAATTCGTTGCGCTTGGCGTGTCCGCCAAAGTCATCGTGATTATCGACAATCAGAATCCTGGAGCGGGGCCCCGCCTGTTTGCGAAAGAAATGGGCGGCAGCCAGGCCGCTGATTCCGCCTCCCACAACGACGAGATCGTAGGATTCCTTCTCATCGACCGCATCCGGCCAGCTCTTGCCATCGCGCATCCCATGCGCCACTTCCCAGGATCCATCATGGCTCCCACGCATGCCGGTTTTAGCCGGAGGATAATAGAAGGGATCTTTTTCCGGAGACGCATCCGGCGATGACATCGCTTCGAGCCAGCCGGGACTTGTTGCCGCTAGCGAAGCTCCCACGGTGATAGCACAGCCATTGAGAAAATCACGCCGCGTAAGATTGCCGCCCATTCCAAGTGCCCGATCCCGCTTCTTGCTCATTCGCCCCTCCGGTGAGACATTCCTTTACTCATTCCGCAAGGCTCAGTCGACCTCGGGCACTAGAGACACCGATCGCATCGCCCGACCCTTGCGTTCTTGGATGGCCACATCCCGCATGAAATGGCAATCTCGCAGTGCCAGGCTAGAAGGTAAACCGGAGAGCCAACTGCAGGATTCTCGGGTCGTATGTTCGGGTGATCTGGCCAAACGTTCCGGACAGGGACGATCCAGAGGCAGGCGGCCGGAATTCCGTGTGGTTGAAGATATTGAACGCCTCGAGGCGAAAGATGAGTTTTGTTCGCTCGGTGAGGTTGGTTGACTTTTCCAGCGCCAGGTCCAGATTGGCTCGCCGTGGCCCATGAAATGAGTTTCTTCGATAGGTCCCATAGAATCCCAGCGGACATGTGCCTGCGTCGATACAGGGGTCTGGCTGAAATGAATTGGGATCGAACCAATAGTTTCCGGGGGTTCCATTAAACGTCTGCACCTGATGCGGATCAAAGGTCTGAACCGAGCTGACGGTTTGATCTGCTCTGACCAGCTGTCCGTCACCCGCTCCCGATGGTCCAGGACTGGTAGAACGCTGGCGTGTGCCCGCGGTAAAGTCGAGCGGGATCCCAGACTGAATAAAGAAGATAGGGAACAGGCTCCAACCGCTGGTCAGCCGTTTCGGGCCGTTCTCCCAAGTCTGGGCGAATGGCAACTCCCAACCGCCGCTGAGAGTGAACCGCTGCCGGACATCGAAGTCGGAGTTTCCGTAGAACTGATGGCGATTGTAGAAAGGAATGGCGGTTATGTGCGAATTGAATCCCGATCCATTGTCCAGGTTATGGGACAAGGTGTAGGCCGCCGTAAAAAACACGTTTCCCAGCACAGGCACATCGCTTGCTCTCTTCGTCAAGCTGGTCAACAGGCCGTTGTAATTTGCATTATTAAGGCCATCAAACGTTGCCATAAAGCCGAAAGTACTGTCGTCCAGCCCCTGGCTAAGGTTCAGGATGCGGTGGGTGGTTCCCAGAACGAACGGATTTTGGTCAACCCAGGTCAGAAGTCCGTGTGAGGAACTGCCGGCATAACCAACCTCAGCCATGAGGCCACTGCTGACTTGGCGCTGTAGGCTCAGGTTGTACTGATAAATATACGGAGTCTTCAGATGCGGGTTCACAAAATTATTCCCCGATCCCAGGAACGGAAGGAATCCCGCAGCGGTAAAGTCGATGTCCGACGGGGGCGGTATTTTCGATGGGAACGGATCAGCCTGGCCGGCCGTCTCGTATGGATGAGACATGATCGGGCTTGCCGCGTTTGCGGGGAGAACGCCCGGAGCGGTGGGATCGAATACCACGGCGGCACCGCCAGCCCAGGGTGCCTCGTCAGTAGCCCAGTCCGACATCCATCCGTTGAGCGTGTCAAAGAACATTCCGAAGCCTCCGCGAATGCTGGTTTTCCCATCACCCCGGGGGTCCCAGGCAAAGCCCAGGCGCGGAGAAAAATTCTTGCGGTCGGGGAAGTACCAGCCTCGCGGCGCCCCTGGATCGCCGGGAACTACGAACCCGATCGGAGCATTCGGAAACCTTGTCGACTGGACGCCCGGGAGGATGGTGAAACTGTAGCCCTTGGTATCGGTTTCGGGCGTCGTGTACTCGTAGCGAAGTCCTGCCGTCAAGGTAAGACGGGGAGTTACTTTCCATTCGTCCTGAGCGAACGCTGCGTATTGCTTTTGGTGCTCGTTGCTGGGCGCCTTAGAGAACTGATCAAACTCGTCCGAGGCTCCGAACAAAAAATCGGCCAAGTCATTTCCCGAACCTATTCCGTCGGCTCCAGAGAAATAGAATATTCCATTGGTCTGGTACGAATAGACCGTGTTCTCTTGCATGATTCCGAAGCGACCGCCAAATTTGAACGTGTGGTGGCCCCGATTCCAGGTCAGCGTATCCGAAAACCCGTAATTGTTGTCCGCCTTCCAGTGAACGTTAGGATCAAAACCCACGGTCATGCCGCTGGCGAATGACAGCGTCGCCGGGCCAAACGGATCGTCCGATTGCACGTTGACTCCTAATTGGGCAATGGAAGGCGGATGACTGGCAGGAATGGTGGTTTGGTACCAGCGCTGTGCGGTTACCAGGAATTCGTTCAGCGTGGATGGTGAAATCGTTTTTGTGTAAGCGATGTTTCCGAAGTAGTCCCAGGTGGTAGCTGCCGAACTAAAGCCGGTTACGTTCGCTCCAAAGAATGGATCGATGATGGGCTCCTTGTTATAGCCCAGGGACAGTGAAATGCGGTCGTTGCGGGTAGCGTAGAAGTCGAACTTGCCGACATACTGGTTCACATCGTCTTTTTGCGACCCCTGTGGAAATACTTGCCCGCTCGGCGACGTGGGCAGGAGGCCGGCGGCAATATAGGCTTGCGCGACTGGATTGATCTTCGCGGGATCGATAATCGCTTGCGCTGCCAGGGCCGCATTGGGCTGGTAATAAGGATGGTCAGTGAGGAACTGGGCCACTCCAGGATCCGGACCCGCGCCATTGAAGTTTGAGAAGTCACCGGTCAACTGCGCGGGAGTATAGGTCGCAACAAACCCCTGATTCAGTGTCGCCGTCTGCCGCTGCCCTTGATAACCAAAGAAGAAAAAGAAGCGGTCTTTGCCATCTATTAACTTCGGCAGCGTAATAGGGCCGCCAATCGTGCCACCAAATTGATTGCGCTTTAGGACCGGGCGCGGATTGCCCTGGGCGTTGTCAAAATAATCATTGGCGTTCAGTGCATCATTTCGCAGATATTCGAACAGGCTTCCGTGCACGGAGTTCGTGCCCGACTTAAGCACCACACTGACGGTGCCTCCCCCGTTTCGGCCATATTCGGCGGTGTAGTTGTTCTCCAGGAGGCGAAATTCCTCCACGGCTTCAGGATTGGGATTAAAGACGACCTGGTTGCTCGTGGTTCTATTATTGAGTCCTCCATCGAGAAGATAGGTTACTGAATCCCCGCGTCCCCCGGCCACGCTGATGCCCCCTAAGCCGTTGGACCCGCCATTGCTCGTGCCGTATGTTCCTATGTCATCGGCAATGGGAACGACTCCGGGTTGGGTCAGGGCCAGATCCAGGGTATTGCGGCCGTTGAGCGGCAGATTCTGGATCGGCGCTCCTGTAACCGTTGCGCCGAGTGTTGCGTTCGAGATTTCAACCTGTGTGGCTTGCGCCTCGACTTGCACGGTTTCCACAACCGATCCGGGTTTCATGCGCACATCGATTCGCAGCGATTGGTTGATGTCAAGCGGCGTGGGCGCCGTCACCACTCTGGCGAAACCCGCTTGCTCCACCGAGACGGTGTACGAGCCGACCGGAAGCTGTAACACCTGATAGGCGCCCTCGGCATTAGTGACAGTCTCAGAAACCACATTGGTGCCGGTATTGGTCACCCTCACTTTGGCTCCCGACACCACCGCATCCTGCGCATCGATCACCGTGCCGATGATGCGGCCCACTGTGTCTTGAGCGGAGACCGAAAATGCGAGCACCAGAATCGTCGTCAGAATGGCAAGTACCGGCGTCTGCAATCGAGATGGCACAAAAGAACGGCAGCGTGACATAGGACTACCCCCGAGGCACACAAATTTGTCTGACACCCAAGCACAGAAAAAATTGTCGAAGTGTAATTGCGCCGGATGCGGGCGATGATGGGCGGAAAGGGCAACGTGGCCGTGAGACGTTATGCCGTCCATCGAATCTCCGTTTATGTTTCGCCCGCGGGCGATAAACAGCGAAATCGTCTCCCCCGCACCTTACAACAATCGTGGAAGGTTATGCACATTGATCTCGATTGTCAAGCATCTTGTTGACAGCATCTTGTTGCATGTAAGCGAGCGGAGACAGAGCACGGTTCGTGATGTGTCAGATTTCTGGCTAACCC
>Ga0207693_10000686_pt1 | contig 30354 bp, 36 predicted proteins | sample LARL81metaG_FD_184347 | JGI IMG/M metagenome (GOLD analysis project Ga0207693, IMG submission 184347) | Corn, switchgrass and miscanthus rhizosphere microbial communities from Kellogg Biological Station, Michigan, USA - LAR L8-1 metaG... | ecosystem: Host-associated > Plants > Roots >... | reverse complement strand
TACAGAGCAGCCGCAGCTAGAGTGGATCCCCATGGAAGGCGGAGGATTCGGATTCCCATTCGGCGGCGACCCCGACGATCTCATGCGGGGGCTGCGCGAGTTCGCTGAGCAGCAGGCCGAGAGCGTCCAGGAGGCACAGCGCGAGCAGTTCGCAACGCTCACGCTCAACACTGCGGTCGAGCTGACCGCGGCGGCGCTCCAGCAGATCCAGCCGCAGGGCGGGGTCGACGAGCAGGCGGTTGCCCTGCGAGACGCGATGCGCGTGCTCTTCCCCGAGGCGGTGGCGCTCGTCAGCGCCGCCCGCCAGGGCTTTATGCGCGAGTCGTAAGCCACGCGGCGGCCGCCGCATAGAATCGCGCCGCCCGTGTCGCTGCTCGACCACGCCATCGTCCGACTGCTGCCGGCGGTGCCGAAGCCCGTCGTACAGCTCTTCTCCTCGCGCTACATCGCCGGCCCGACCCTCGCCGACGCGGTCGCGTGCGTTCGCGAGCTCAACGCGGGCGGGAAGATGGCCACCGTCGATGTCCTCGGCGAGGAGATCACGCGAGAGGACGAGACGCGCGCGATCGCGCAGGCGTACCGGGACGTCTTCGCCGCGATCGACGAGGCGGCGCTCGACTCGAACGTCAGCGTCAAGCTCACCGCGCTCGGTCTCGACCTCTCGTACGAGCTCTGCCGCGAGAACCTCCTCGACGTCGTCCGCACGGCGGCCGGCTTCGGCAACTTCGTCCGGATCGACATGGAGGACTCGTCGACGACCGACAACACGTTGCAGCTTTACCGCGAGCTGCGCGAGGACGGGCACGACAACCTCGGCGTCGTGCTTCAGGCGCGCCTGCGGCGGACGCTCGACGACGTCCAGGCGCTCGCCGATCTGCGGCCGAGCGTCCGTCTGTGCAAGGGGATCTACCTCGAGCCGTCCGCGATCGCGTTCACCGACTACGAGGCGGTGCGCGCGAACTTCCTCCGCTGTCTCGACGCGCTCTTCGATGCCGGCTGTTACGTCGGCATCGCCACGCACGACGAGTGGCTGATCGGCGAGTCGCTCGCGCGGATCTCGCAGCGCGGGCTCGGGCCGCTCGACTACGAGCTCCAGATGCTGCTCGGCGTGCGCGAGGAGCGGCGGGACGAGCTCGTCGAGGAGGGGCACCGGCTGCGCGTCTACGTCCCGTTCGGCGAGCACTGGTACCGGTACTCGCTGCGGCGGCTGCAAGAGAACCCGGCGATGGCGGGAACGATCGCGCGCGCGACGGCGGGTCGCGTTCTGCGGCTGAGCCGGTGATCTGGGCTCGCGCCGAGGGCTGCCGCGTCACGCTCGCCGACGGCCGCGAGCTGCTCGACCTGACGGCCGGCTTCGGGGTCGCGGCGCTCGGGCATCGGAACCCGCGCATCCTCGAGAGCTGGCGCCGGCAGGAGGTCGTGCACGCGCTCGGTGACCTCGCCGACGCAGAGGTGACGGTGCGGCTCCGCGAGGCGCTGCCTCGGCCCTCGAAGCTCGGCGTCACGGGAGAGGACGCGGTCGAGATCGCGCTTCGCACTGCACTGCTCGCGACGGGACGGCCGGGCATTGTCGCCTTTGAGGGCGCCTACCACGGCACCGGGCTCCTCGCCCTCGCGGCGACGGGATTCGACCGGTTCCGCGAGCCGTTCGCGCCGTGGCTCCCGGGACCGGTGCACCGGAGAACGTACGGCGAGGAGCCGGGGCCGCTGCCGGAGGACGCCGCTTGTGTGATCGTCGAGCCCGTCCAGGGGAGAGCGGGCTCGCGTGTGCCGCCCGACGACTTCCTCGAGACCTTGCGCGCGCGTTGCGACGAGGTAGGCGCGCTCCTTGTCGTCGACTCGATCTACGCCGGGCTCGGCCGTGTCGGGGAGATGTGGCCCGGGGAGGAGGTCGCGGACGTGCTGTGCGTGGGCAAAGCGCTCGGTGGCGGCTTGCCGATCTCGGCGGCGCTCTTCTATCGCGACGGCCTCGAAGACGTGTGGCGGCTCGGCCCGGAGGACGTCTACACGCATACGCACACCGGAAGTCCGCTGGCCTGCGCCGGCGCGCTCGTCGTCCTCGAGGAGGTGCCGAAGCTTCTCGACCGAGTGCGCGAGGCGGGGGATCGCTTCGAGCGCGAGGGCTGGCACGGCCGAGGCCTGCTCCGCGCGCGGCGGGGGAACGCGGACGAGGCACTCGAGCGGGGCGTCCTCGTAGTCCCGGCGGGCCTCGACGGCTCGCTGATCCAGGCAACTCCGGCGCTGACCATCACGGACGCCGAGCTCGACGAGGCGTTCGAGAAACTGGGCTACGCCGCGCGGCGGGCGTAGAGGAGGAACGTCGCCGGGACGCGGCGGTCGTGGCGGCGGCGCGACGTGCCGCCCGGGTACTCCTCCAGCGCCTCGACCTTCAGCCCGGCCCGCGCCAGCGCGCTCACGACCTGGCCGATCCGCCACAGCTTGTCGGGATCGGACGGGTCTCGGAAGTAGTCGCTCCGCCAGCGCAGCAGGCCGTCCACACAGTCTGCGATGGGGTGGTCGTCGAAGATGAGCAGCTCGCCGTGGGCCTTGAGCGCCGCCACGATCCCGAGGGCCCAGCCGTCGAGATCGTCGAGGTGGCCGAGGACGCCCTCGCCCGAGTAGACGAGGTCGAAGCGGCCGCGGCGCAGCTGGCGCGGCAGCGACTGCGGGTCGCCTTCGACCCAGAGGATCTTCGGCCAGCGCTCGCGTGCCGCCTCGAGCGCCGCCGGTCGCGCGTCGACTCCGGTCGCCACGGCACCGAGCTCCGCCAGCGCAGCCGTTGCCTCGCCCGTGCCGCAACGAAGGTGGAGCACACGCTTCTTCGTGAGGTCGCCGAGCGTCCGCTGCACGACCGGCGGCAGCTCCACCGGCTCGGCGCGGGCCCGGTGCGCGGCCTCCCAGGCGCGCAGGTTCTCCTCGGTCGGCTCCATTACGCCCCGAGCGAGTAGCCGCCGTCGACGATCAGCGTCTGGCCGCAGATCATCGCCGCGTCTGGCGAGCAGAGGAAGGAGATGGCCGCCGCGACGTCCTCGGGCTCGACGAGTCGCCCGGCCGGGGTGCGCTTCACCGAGGCGAGCATCTGCTCCTTGTTCGGGAACCAGTCGAGCGCTTCGGTGTCGACGACCCCGGCCGAGACGCAGTTGACGCGGATCCCGCGCGGCGCGAGGTCGAAGCCGAGGTAGCGGACGACGGACTCGAGCGCCGCCTTCGAGGTGCCCACCAGGACGTAGTTCGGAAGCACGCGCTGAGCACCGAGGCTCGAGATCGCGAGGATCGAGCTGCCCTCCTCCATCGTCGGCGCCGTCGCGCGCGCGAGCGAGAGGAGCGCGCGCGCGTTTGCGGCCAGCGTCCAGTCCCAGTGCTTGTCCTCGGTCTCGAGCGCGGGGCGGATTACGCCCGTCGCCGCGTTGTGGACGACGACCCGGTACGGCCCGCGCGAGGCGAGGTCCTCGACCGTTCGCGGGTCGGCGACGTTGCCCCGCACGAGGACAGCCTCGGCGCCCGCCTCTTCGACGACGGCTGCAGCTTCCTCCGCGGCGGAGTCGTTCCGCATGTAGCCGAGCACTGCCCGGGCTGCGCCGTCGGCGACGAGCCGGAGCGCGATCGCCCGCCCGATCCCCCGCGTCCCGCCGGTCACGAGAACCGACGCGCCTTCGAGGCTCATCGTCGCGGCAGCGGCTCGTCGACGGGCGCCGAGCTCGGCAGCTCGCTCCAGCCGGGCCGCGAGCGCGGCTCGCGGGGACCGTCCTCGGCCTTCGACGAGGCGTACCCGAGCCGGTCGAGCAGCTCGATCTTCTCCTCCGCGTAGCGCCGCACCGGGTGCTCTTCGGGCAGGTCGAGGACGAGCTCGCGCACCCTCGCGCGTAGCTGGTAGGCGAAATGCGGCGTCGCGGGCCCGACGAGCTGGTCGACGTCTGCGAAGGTCGGCTCCGGCATCGGAGCGGAGCCTAACGAAGGTACGTTCGAGAACGTGCGCCGCCTATCCGTGGTCGACGCGATGCTGCTCGGCGCGGTCCTGCTCTGGGCTCTCAACGTCACCGTCACGAAGTACATGTTCGAGCACGGCTGGCTTCCGCTCGCGTACGCCAGCATCCGCTACTTCGTGGCGATCGCCATCTTCTGGGTCTACACGTGGTGGCGCGAGCGCTCCTTTCGGATCGCGCGCGCCGACTGGAAGTACGTCGGGATCGCAGCGGCGACGATCTTCGTCAACCAGATCTGCTTCGTCTACGCGCTCGAATTCGCGCACGCCTCCACGGTGTCGTTGCTCTTCGGAACGTGTCCGATGTTCGTGGGGCTGATCTCGATCGCATTCCGGCAGGCAGAAGTCCACAGGTCCTTCTGGATCGGAGCCAGCCTGACCTTCCTCGGGGTCGCCCTGATTGCGGCCAGTGCCGGCGGCGGGCTCGTCTCCGGCTGGAAGGGCGACCTGCTCGCGATCATGCTCGCCGTCACCTGGGCGGGCTACACCGTGGCGATCGCGCCGCTGATGCGCAGCTACTCGCCATACCGGATCAGCGCGGTCGTGCTCGCCCTCGGATGGGTTCCGCTGGTCCTGGTGAGCATCCCGCAGCTCGGCCGCCAGGAGTTCGACTTCTCGGGGAGGGTCTGGCTCGGCTTTGCGTACGCCGTCATCGGCCCGCTCTTCCTCACGAACATCCTCTGGTTCACGGCCGTCGACCGGGTCGGCGCAGCACGGGCCTCGATCTTCAACAACATGCAGCCGTTCTTCGGCGTGCTCTTCGCGCTCCTGATCCTCTCCGAGTCGATCCACGGGCTCGAGATCGTCGGGGGCGTGTTCATCTTCGCGGGAATCGCCTACGAGCGGGTGTGGCAGCGCCCTCGAGCGGGTGTCGCCGAGCTCGAAGGCCCGGCATAATCGGTACATGGCCGAAGACTTCATGCCCCTGCTCGGCTGGGATCACGTGGAGCTCTGGGTCGGCAACGCCAAGCAGGCCGCCTTCTTCTACGAGCACGCGATGGGCTTCACCCGGACGGCGTACGCCGGCCCCGAGACCGGGGTGCGCGACCGCGCCTCCTACGTCCTCGAGCAGGGGGACGCGCGCTTCGTCGTCACGAGCGCGCTGCGCGAGGAGCACGAGATCACGAAGCACCATGCGCGTCACGGCGACGGCGTGCGCGACATCTCGCTGACGGTGCCCGACGCGACGCAGGCGTATCGCGAGGCCGTGTCGCGCGGCGCGCGCAGCGTAATGGAGCCGCGGCGCGACGAGGACGAGTTCGGCGCGGTCGAGCGCTCCGCGATCGCGACCTACGGCGACACGATCCATACCTTCGTCAACCGCGCCGACTACGGCGGCCCGTTCCTGCCCGGCTTCGTCTCCGTCTCGGAGAACGGCCACGCCGGCCCAGGCGTCGGGCTCATGAACATCGACCACGTCGTCGGCAACGTCGAGCTCGGTCGCATGGACCACTGGGTCGAGTTCTACGAGCGCGTGTTCGGGATGACGAACATCCTCCACTTCGGAGACGACCAGATCCAGTCCGAGTACTCGGCGCTCATGTCGAAGGTCATGTCGGACGGCTCGGGGAAGATCAAGTTCCCGATCAACGAGCCCGCCGAGGGCAAGCGCAAGAGCCAGATCGAGGAGTACGTCGAGTTCTACGGTGGCGCCGGCGCGCAGCACATCGCGCTCGCCTCCACCGACATCGTCGGCACGGTCGAGGCGCTCAAGGCGCGCGGCCTCCTCTTCCTCGAGACACCCGACTCGTACTACGACGACGCGCCGAGCCGGGTCGGCGAGATCTCGGAGGACTACGCGGTGCTGCAGGAGCACAAGATCCTCGTCGACCGCGACGACGACGGCTATCTGCTTCAGATCTTCACGAAGACGGCGCAGGACCGGCCGACTGTGTTCTTCGAGGTGATCGAGCGGCACGGCGCGACGACCTTTGGCGAGGGGAACTTCAAAGCCCTGTTCGAGGCGATCGAGCGCGAGCAGGCCCTGCGCGGCAACCTGTAGCGGTGACCGTGTGGGACGACGCTCGGGCGGCGAGCCGGCAGGCGCGTTCGCTGCGCCGCGTCGGGCATCGCCCGTTCCCGCCGCCCGAGAGCCGGTGGACGCTGGGCCAGACCTGGGAGCACACGTTCTGGGCGCACTGGCCGCTGTCCGCGGATGAGATCCGGCCACGCATCCCCGAGGAGCTCGAGCTCGAGGAGCAGGACGGTAGCGCCTGGCTCGGGATCATGTTCTTCCGCGTCCGCTCGCTGCGGGCCCGCGGCGCGCTTCCGCTGCCGGGGATCTCGTCCTTCCTCCAGCTCAACGTCCGCACCTATGTCCGCGGCCCCGACGGCCTGCCGGGCGTCTGGTTCTTCAGCATCGACGCCTCGAGCCGGCTCGCGTCGCTCGGCCTGCGCCGCGTCTATCGCGTGCCTGCGTTCAACGCGAGGATGACGCTCGAGCAGGTGGGCGACTGGCAGGACGCCGAGTGCGTGAGGCTCGGCGAACCCGGCCGGGTCTTCTCCGCGCGCTACCGCGCGAGCGGTGAGTCGTTCCACGCCAAGCTCGGCTCGCTCGAGTCGTTTCTGACCGAGCGCTATCGCCTCTTCACCGTGGACGGGAGAGCCGAGATGCACCACGACCGCTGGCTGCTCTGCCCGGCGGAGGCGGAGATCGAGCTCGCCACGATCGCGCCGTTCGCGCTGCAAGGCGAGCCGCGCTGCCACTTCGCGTTCCGACAGGACGCGCTCATCTGGCCGCCTGAGCCGGTTCGCGCGTAAGTCCTCGACGTAACCTTCCGCGCGTGCAGGCCCAGCGGAAGACGGCGCTCTGGTCGGTGTTCGCCGCGGTCGCGCTGATCGCGCTCAAGCTCGGCACCGGCCTTGCGACGCACAGCCTCGGCCTCATCTCGGCCGCGGCGGACTCGGGCACGGATCTCATCGCCGCCCTTCTGACGTTCTTCGCCGTTGGGGTTGCGGTTCGTCCCGCTGACCCCGGCCACCAGTACGGGCACGGCAAGGCGGAGCATCTCGCCGCGCTCGCCGAAGGGGCGATCCTCGTGGCGGCCAGCATCGCGATCGTCTGGCGCGCGATCCACCATCTCGTGCACGGGAGCAGCGCCGTGACGGCAACCTGGTACGCGCTGCTCGTCATGGGCGTCGTCATCTGCATCGACGTTTCGCGGACGGTTGTCTCGTGGCGGGCGGCACGTGAGTACTCGAGCCCGGCGCTCGCGTCGAACGCCCTCCACTTCGGCAGCGACCTTGCCGGCTCGTTCGCAGTGCTCGCAGGACTGTTGTTCGTGCGCGCCGGCTATCCGCGCGCCGACGCGATCGCGGCGCTCTTCGTCGCCGCGCTCGTCCTGGTCGCCGCCGCGCGGCTGATGCGCAGGAACGTCGACGTTCTCATGGATCGCGCGCCTGCGGACGCCGAGGAGGCGGCCCGTCTCGCGATCGTCGGCGTGACGCCTCCCGTGCAGCTGCGGCGCCTGCGGATGCGCCAGGCGGCGGGCCGCGTGTTTGCGGACGTCGTGATCGGCGTCGACTTCGACGCTGCAGTCGGCCAGGGGCATGCGGCGGCCGACGCGGTCGAGCGCGCCGTGCAGTCGGCGCTGCCGGAGGCGGACGTAGTCGTCCACGTCGAGCCAGTGCGGCCCGACGACGCGGACGTGCGCGAGCGCGCACACGCCGCCGCACTCGACGTCCCGCGCGTCCGCGAGGTGCACAACGTCTCGGTCGTCTCGGTTGACAGCGGCACCGAGCTCTCGCTCCATCTCAAGCTGCCGGGCGACCTGTCGCTCGAGGAGGCCCACGCGATCGCCGAGCAGGTTGAGCGCGCAATTAAGCGTGCGGTTCCCGAAGTGTCGTCGGTGCAGACGCACCTCGAGCCGCTCGGCGAGGAGGCCGCCGGAACAGAGGTGGCGGGAGACGCCGCGACGGTTCGCCGCATCGTCCGCTCCGAGCTCGGCGTCGATCCGGTGGAGCTGCGCTTCGTCGACACCGACGAGGGGCTCGTCGCCTACCTCACGCTGCAGCTCGGCTCCGACACGCTCGCGGACGCACACGCCGACGCGAGCCGGGTCGAGGAGCTGATCCGGCGCGAGCGCCCGGAGATAACCGACGTCGTCGTCCACACGGAACCCCAGTAGGGCAAACATTGAAGTTGTGCATGTTTTCTCCGAAAGAGCCGTTCCTCGAGCGCGGCTGGCCGGGCCGAATCGAAGGTGACACCGTGATCCAGCTCGCCGCGCAGACCCTGCAGTCCTTTTTCACCGGCGGAGGAGTGGCGCGCGAGCACGGGGAGTACCCGCTTGCCGACGTCGTCTTCCGTCCGCCCGTGCTTCATCCGCCCTCGGTGCGGATCTTCGACAGGGACGGCGACTTCGTCTTCGCCAACCCGGCCGCGATCAAGGCGGCGGAGGAGGATCCGGGCGTGCCCGGCGCCAAGCGCGTCGAGCTCGTCGCGGGGATCATCGGGGCCGACGGTGCGATCGGCGGCTTCACCCCGCTCGTCGAGTGGGTTGCTCCGGTGCTGCACGGCGCCAAGCAGCGCGACTTCGCCCTCACGCTCGGCCCGGTCGTCACGACGCCCGATGAGGGCGTGCCGCCGGGTATCGACTGGGAGCGGCTCGTCGCGTACGCCGCGGAGAATACGAGGCTCTTTCCCGGAGACGTGATCGCGGCGTGAGGGTCGCCGTCGTGGGGGCCGGCGTGATGGGCTGCGCCACCGCCTGGGCGCTGCGCGAGCGTGGCGCCGAGGTGACGGTGCGCGAGCAATTCGAGCTCGACCATGTCCGCGGGTCGAGCCACGGGCGCACGCGGATCTTCCGCATCGCGTACCCGGACCCGGACTGGATCCGCTTCGCGCAGGAGGCGCGGGACGGCTGGCTCGACCTCGACCCGGACCTGCTCGGGCTCTACGGGCTCGTCGAGCTCGCCGCCCGCCCGGCGCTGAGCTCGGTGCGCGCACTCGACGAGTGTGGCGTGCCGTATCGGCTGCTCGACGGGGACGAGGTGCGCGCTCTCGGCGCGAGCCTGCCCGAGGGCTGGGCCGCGCTGCACGTCCCCGAGGCCGGCGTCGTGTTCGCCGACCGGGCGCGCCACGCGTTCCTCGAGGCGGCCGGCGTGGAGGTCGAGACGAACCGGCGGATCGAGTCGATCGAGGAGATCGACGCGGATGTGGTGGTCGTCACCGCCGGCCCGTGGGTCCGCGAGCTCGTTCCGGACCTGCCCGTCACCGTTACGCGGGAGACGCTTGCGTATTTCCACCGCGACGGGCCTCCGCCGCCGTCCATCGTCGACCTCAACGCCGAGACCGGCGGCCACGGCATGTACTCGCTGTACGACCCGGTGTACGGGCTCAAGGCAGGCGCGCATCACGCGGGGGCCGAGGCGGATCCCGACGAGGTCGGCGAGCCCGACCCGGCGATCGTCGAGCGCATTGCAAGCTGGGTGCGCGAGCGGTTTCCCGACGTCGACCCGGAGCCGGTCGAGGCACAGACCTGCGTGTACACGACGACTGCCGACGAGAGCTTCATCCTCGAGCGGCGGGGGCGTGTCGTGATCGGCTCAGCCTGCTCCGGCCACGGCTTCAAGTTCGCACCCGCGATCGGGCGAAGACTGGCTGCGCTCGCTCTTGACTGAGGGTGGGGACGGGCGCCGGCCGCAGCTGACGCCCGTCTCTTTTGAGGATCAGTCACCGCCAGCGCAATTTCAAGGACGGCGTCCGCCCTTGACTGATCCTTCATTCAAAGTCCCCACTGCCTCGGGATGGCCCGCCGTGATTCCCCAGTAGAGGAATTCCAAACGCTGACTGCGGTCTAAGCTACGGCCGATGCCGTTCTACCAGCGTCTAGGCGACGTCCCGCGCAAGCGTCACATCCAGTTCCGCGAGAACGGCACGCTCCTCACCGAGGAGGTGATGGGGCTGGAGGGCTTCGTCGGCAACGAGTCGATCCTGTACCACCTCCACTCGCCCTGCCGGGTCATGGAGCTCGCCGGCTTCGAGCCCATCGAGCGCGAGGAGTGGGTGCCCGACCAGCACGCGCACCGGCACTTCAAGACGTTCGACACGCCGCCCGCCGGGGACGAGATCACCGGCCGGCGCGTGCTCATGTGGAACAACGACGTCGAGATCTCGCTCTGCCGGCCAGCCGGCTCGATGGACTACTTCTTCCGCAACGGCGAGGGCGACGAGGTCGTCTTCGTCCATGAGGGATCGGGGACGCTCGAGACGATCTTCGGCGAGCTGCCGTACAAAGACGGCGACTACGTCGTGATCCCGCGCGGCACGACCTACCGGTTCAAGCCGGAGGGCGTCCAGCGTTATCTCGTGTTCGAGACACCGGGACTGATCGAGATTCCGCGCCGCTATCGCAACCAGTACGGCCAGCTGCTCGAGGGTGCCCCGTACTACAACCGCGACATCCATCCTCCGGCGGAGCTGCACACGGTGCGCGAGCGCGGCGAGTACCCGGTCAAGGTGCGGGTCCGCGACGGCTACCAGACGTACGTCGTCGACTACCACCCGTTCGACGTGGTCGGCTGGGACGGCTACCTCTATCCCTGGACGTTCTCGGTCCACGACTTCGAGCCGATCACCGGCCGCATCCACCAGCCTCCGCCCTCGCACCAGACGTTTGCGGGCCAGAACTTCGTGATCTGCTCGTTCTGCCCGCGCAAGCTCGACTTCGACCCGCTCGCGGTGCCGATCCCGTACCACCACTCGAACCTGCAGTCGGAGGAGATGATCTATTACGTCTCGGGCAACTTCGGCTCGCGCAAGGGCGTCGAGGTCGGCTCGATCACGCTCCATCCGTCGGGACTGCCGCACGGGCCGCAGCCGGGGCTCGCGGAGAAGGCGATCGGGATGCACGAGACCCACGAGCTCGCCGTCATGTGCGACACGTTCCACCCTCTGCGGCTGTCGACGTTCGCGCGCGACCTCGACGACGGGACGTACTGGCGCTCGTGGTACGCGAACGCGGAGGACGGCGACGCGGCAGAGGGCGCAGACGCCTCCGGCGCGGGCCTCACCTCGCACCTCTAGCGCCGCCGGGCAGTGGCGTTCCTCGCGGCTCCCGAGCCGTTCTCGCTGGAGCTGACCACGGCTCGGTTCCGCGCGTTCGGGTCGGACCGGGCCACGATGTGGGAAGACGATGCCCTCTACCGCGCGATCGCCGGGCGGGAAGTGCGGATCGCAGCGGCTGAAGGCGGCGTCGACGTGGAGCCGCTCAACGCCGAGACGGAGCCGGTGGTGCGCAAGCTGCTCGGCTTCGAATTCGACCTCGTTGCTTTCGCCGGCTGGGCGTCACGCGACGAGCTGCTCGCCCCGCTCGTCGTCCGCTTCGCCGGCTTCCGGCCCTCGCTCGCGCCCGACCCATTCGAGGCTCTCGTGACCGCGATCACGGCGCAGCAGGTCTCGCTCTTCGCCGCCGTCGCCATCCGCAACCGGCTCGTCGAGCGATTCGGCAAGCGAGTCGACCGCGCCTGGGCGTTCCCCTCGCGGCAGCGGCTGGCCGCCGCCTCGGAGGAGGAGCTCGTCGCAGTCGGCTTCTCGCGCCGCAAGGCGGAGTACACGGTCGGTCTCGCGCGCTCGGAGCTCGACCTCGACGGGCTGGCGCTCCTCCCGGATGCCGAGGTGAAGGAGCGGATCGTCGCGGTGCGCGGGCTCGGCGAGTGGACGGCGGACTGGTTCCTCGCCCGCCACCTCGGCCGCCCGCACGCGTGGCCGGCAGGCGACCTCGCCCTGCGCAAGGCGGTTGCCTCCCTCTATGGTGACGTTGACGTCCGGGCCGCGGGTGCGCGGTTCGATCCGTTCCAGAACCTGACAGCGCACTACCTGCTCGCCCAATACCTGACCTCGTGATCCGACCCGCGACTGCCGACGACCTGCCGCTCGTTCGCGAGCTCTGGCAGGCGTTCAACGCGGAGATCCCCGATGAGCCGTGGCGGGACGACGACGTCGAGCAGGATCTCACCTGGCTCGAGCAGGCGGTCCGCGAGGAGATCGTCCTCCTGGCCGACGACCAGGGCCTGGCGGTCGCGGTTCGGAAGGGCGAGCGGCTCGGCTTTCTCGAGATCGTGTACGTGAGGCCCGAGGCCCGGCGCGGCGGAACCGGAGCCGAGCTCGTTCGCGAGGCCGTGAAGCGGCTGCGCGAGGCGGGCGCCGAGGTGCTCGAGCTCGAGGTGCTCGCCTCGAACGACGAGGCGCGTGGGATCTACGAACGCTGGGGACTGAAGCCGGTCGAGCTGACTCTCTGGGCGCCGCTGGCGGAGCTCGAGCAGCGCCTCGCACCGCCCGAGGGGCCGACGTTCGGCTTCGTGCACGTGCAGACCGACGATGCCGAGAAGGTTCGGCGCGACGCCGTGAAGGTGCTGCGTGCCGAGCCGGACATCGAGGTCGGCAGCGGCTGGGTGCGCGTCCGCTCGGACGCGACGGACGCCGACCCGGAGCAGCTGAAGTCCCTCGCCAAGGAGCTCTCGTACACGACCGGCGGCGTCGTCCTCTCGCTTGGCGTCCAGCGCGGCGTGGTCGTCCGCTACGACCTCTTCGACCGCGGCGCCGACGTCGACGAGTACCTCTCCGTCCCGGAGTACTTCGGGCCGCTGCCTCCCGGCGACGCCTACGCGCTGGGGGCGAACGCGACCGTGGTCGCACGGCTCACCGGCGCCGACGCGCAGCGGGTCCGCGAGGTGGCCCGTACCGCGAGCTCGCCCGCCGATCTGCCGCCCGCGCAGGATCTGTACGAGGAACTCGCTGCCGTGATGGGATTGCAGCCGTGATCACGCTCTACACCGCCGCTCGCTGCCCCTACGCCGCGCGCGTGCGGATCGTCCTCGCCGAGAAGGGCGTCGAGTTCGAGGCGGTCGAGATCGACCTCTCCGACCGGCCGGCCTGGCTGTACGGGAAGAACCCGAGCGGCCGCGTGCCCGTCGTCGAAGAGGAGGACGGCCGGCCGCTGCCGGAGTCGGCGGTCATCATGGAGTTTCTCGAGGAGCGGTTTCCGGAGCCGGCGCTGCTCCCGCCGGATCCTGCCGACCGAGCGTTCGTCCGGCTGCTCATCTTTCGCGACAAGGATTTCACTGACCCGTACTACGCGTTCCGCCGCGGCGAGGACGGCGCTGACGAGAAGTTCGGCGCCGCACTCATGCAGCTCAACGTGGCACTCGGCGAGCGGCCGTTCCTCGGGGGCGCGGAGTACGGGCTCGCCGACATCGCATACGTGCCGTGGCTCCTGCGCGCCCGGGACATGCTCGGCGTCGATCTCGGCCGCTTCTCGTTCCTCTCGGCGTGGCTCGCGCGGCTCGAGGAGCGGCCCGCGATCGCAGCCGAAGCCGGAATCGTCGCCGCGCTGTGAACGCCGTCGTCGACGCAGGCTGGCTCGCGGAGCATCTCGGCGACGACGACCTCGTGGTCGGCGACGTGCGCGGCCCGAACGCGCACATGCGCGGCCACATCCCCGGCTCGCGGCCGCTGGTGCTCGGTTCGCCTCCGCCGGCCGCGGACGAGGATTCCGCGCGCGCGCTCGCACAGGAGATCGCGCTGCGGCTGAGGCGGCACGGGATCACAGGCCGCGAGCGTCTCGTGCTCGTCGATCGTGGAGACGGCGTGGGCGCGATGCCTGCGGCGCAGATGGCCGAGCTGGCGGGCCATCCCAGCGTGGCGATACTCCTCGGCGGGATCGCCGCCTGGGGCGGCGACCTCGAGGAGGGAGCGGTAGAGCTGGAGCCGGTGCGGGAGGCCGAGCTCGAGCCGCGGCCGCGGGCGCTGCCGACGCGGCAGGAGCTCGCAGGCCGGCTCGAGGACCCGTCCCTGACCGTTCTCGACGTGCGGACGCCGGACGAGTTCACCGGTCGGACAGGCAACAGCTGCGACCCGCGCCAGGGTCACATCCCCGGTGCGCGGAACATCGAGGTCGGGCAGCTGTTCGAGGCGCCGGGACTACCGGCCTCGCCCGAGCGCATCCGCGAGCTCGTCGGGCTCCCCGAGGGTGCCGAGATCGTCGCCTACTGCCACTCCGGATCGCGCTCGGCGCTCGCGACGCTCGCGCTCCGCTCGGCCGGCTACGACGCGCGCAACTACGCCGGCTCCTGGCACGAGTGGAGCCGCCATGACGAGCTGCCGCTCGAGCGCTAGCCGCCGGCGCCGAAGCCGTCGACGCGCTCCGGATGAATCTGGATGATCACGCGCCTCTCGCCCGGGCCGAGATAGGGATACTTGTCCTGGCCGAGATACTTCTTGGCGAGCATGTTGATGTGCTCGACCGCGCCCTCCTCCACGATCTTGGCCGGCCCGCTCACCATCACGTAGCCGCTCTGCTGGTCCTCGGCGGGTAGGACGGTGACGGTCGCCCGCGGATCGCGCTCGATGTTCGTGACCTTGGCCCTTCCATAGGCGCTGTTGACGAGCACGTTCTCGCCGTCGTAGTCGATCCACACCGGCGTCGCCTGCGGTGATCCGTCCTCGCGGATCGTCGCGATCACGCCCCAGTTGCGGTCTTTGAAGAGTGCCGCCTGCTTCTCGTTCAACATCGCCATCAGTCGAGCCTTTCTCGAAGGGGCCTTCCCGAGCAACAACCATCATGCGATACCGGTCTGCGTCTCTGTGGAGGTAACCCGAGGCGCAAGCCCTTAGGCATAAGGTTCGGGCATGGACTGGCCCGCGCCGCTGACAGTCCGAGAGGTTTCGGCCGAGCTCCGCTGCACGGAGGACGAGGTTCGCGCGCTGATCCGCGAGGGGGAGCTGTCGACGGTGGCCTGCGGGATCCGGCCCGGCCTCGTTCCACGCCACCAGCTCGACGACTACCTCCGCCGGCGCCGACACGAGCTCAGCGACTCGGACCGAGCTTCGACAACGCCGTAGGCTCTCGGCCTGGAGATCTCATGCCGCCGGGATGAGGCGTTCACCACCCGGCGCTTCTAGCTTGCCGCCGTATGAGTGACGGTGAATCGGTGAGCGTTCAGGTCGAGCGGGCCGAGCGTGGGGTTCTCGGCTGGATCGACCGCGACATCACGGGTCCCATGGCGGACTTCCAGGACCCGAACCAGGAGTGGCGCCGCCTTTTCTCCGAGTTCTACGGGACCTTCCTACTCGTGCTGGTCGCCGCGGGCGGCGGGATGATGAGCCAGGCTTTCCCGGGCACGATCACCCGGACGGCGGCTGTGGTGGCACCGGGGTTGATGGTGATGGGGATCATCATGTTCATGGGCAAGGTGTCCGGGGCGCATCTGAACCCGGCCGTGAGCGTCGCCTTCTCGCTGCGCGGCGACTTCCCGTGGCGGCGCGTTCCCGGCTACATCGTCGTGCAGCTGGCAGGAGCGACGGCAGCGGCCCTCTTCCTGCGCGGGGTGATCAAGGTGTCAGCGAAGTACGGCTCGAACTATCCCGCGCACGGCTACTCGAGCTGGCAGGCGATGCTCATGGAGGCGGTGCTGACGCTGGGGCTCGTGAGCGTGATCCTGGGAACTGCCTCCGGCGCCCAGAACATCGGGATCTTCGGCGCGCTCGGCGTCGGCGGCTACATCGCTCTCGCCGGCCTATGGGGCAGTCCGATCTCCGGAACGTCGATGAACCCCGCCCGCACGTTCGGGCCCGACCTCGTCGGGACGACGTTCACCGACTACTGGGTCTACGTCGTCGGCCCGCTCATCGGCGCGATATTCGCAGTCGGCATCGCCTACGTCCTCCGAGGCTCCGGCGGTGGCAGATCCGGCTCGGCCGCAGCCCAGGGCGGCCTCTACACCGAGGCCAGGAAACAGGACCAGACTTGAGCTCGGGATCCGCCCACGCCCTCGACAACGTCGTGGTCGTGCTGTTCGAGAACCGTTCGCTGGACAACGTGCTGGGACACCTCTACGGCCCCGGGGACGGTAAGACCTTCGACGGCGTTGTCGGCAAGAACCTGAGCAATCCGATCCCCGAATGGGCTGAGCACGGCACCGACAGGAAGGTGGTGCCGTACACGGTTGCCACCGACATGGATGCGCCGAATCCGGACTCGGGCGAGGAGTGGTTCCACACGAACACGCAACTGTTCGGCGTTCTCGACGAGCACAACCGCTTCAAGATCGGCGAGGAGGTGACCGAGCCCTGGAACGCGCCGCAACCGGGGGCGACGCCGACGATGGACGGCTTTGTCACCGACTACATCAGCACGTTCACGGCGGAGATGGGCCGCCAGCCCACCTACGAGGAGTACGCGCACATCATGACCGGCTACACGCCCGAGCAACTGCCGGTCCTGAACGGGATTGCGCGCGAGTTCGGCGTCTTCGACCACTGGTTCTCGGAGGTGCCGTCGCAGACGTTCATGAACCGCTCCTTCTGGACCGCAGCGACGTCATCGGGGATCGTCGTGAACACCCCCGTGAGGAAGTGGTTCAGGAAGAACGACGCAGAGACGATCTTCGAGCGGCTCGAGCAGCACGGCAAGACGTGGAAGATCTACGTGATGGAGCCGATGCCGCTCTCGTTCACCGGCATCATCCACTTCTCGCGCCTCAAGGGTCGGCTGTCGACGAACGTGGTGCCGTTCGCCGAGTTCGAGCGGGACGCCGCTGCCGGAATCCTGCCGAACTTCTCGTTCATCGAGCCCAATTTCATCTCCGGGCACGGCGATTACCACCCGGCGTTCGGCCGCTCACTGGGTGTGAGCGTCAACGCCGGATCACTGGATCCGCCGTCCTCGATGCTGGCCGGTGAAGCGTTCCTGGCACGTATCTTCGACGCCTACCGCTCCGGCACGTCCGAGTCGGGCTCGAACGTCTGGAACACCGCCCTGCTGATCGGGTGGGACGAGCCGGGCGGAACCTATGACCACGTTCCTCCCGGGCCCGTGCCTCCGCCCGACCCGGCCGCGCCCGCCGGCGAGCTCGGCTTCGAGTTCGACCGCTCCGGTTACCGGGTGCCTGCGATCCTCGTCTCACCCTGGGTCCCGCAAAGCGCGGTCTTCAACGACGAGTACCGCCACACCTCGCTGATCGCCACCCTGCGAAAGGGTTGGAATCTCGGCGATCCGTTCACCCAGCGTGATGCCGCTGCGCGCAGCTTCGACGACCTGTTCACGCTCGACGAGCCGCGGGACCCGCGAACCTGGGCGACGGTCACGGCTCTCCCCGTGCCGGCGTGGCACCTCGACGAAGAGGCCCTAGGCAAGGGACTCAGCGGCCTCGGCAAGAGCATGGGACACGGCATCATCGAACACGCCAGAGAGGTGGGGCTCAAACTCCCGTCCGAGCTCGACGACCCCGCTGCCGAGGTCACGTCAGAGGTCATCATCGACGCGTTCAGGCACGTCTCCTGGCACTACTTCCCACTCCTCGCACCTGCCGGCGCAGCCCTTGGCAGCGCGTCCGACAGGCCTTAAGGTCGGCTGGTGACGGTCGGCGGCATCCTCGGCGAGTCCTGGCGCCTCTACACGAAGTTCTTCACGCGCTTCTTCCTCGTCGCGCTGATCGTCTTCCTCATCGTCAACCTCGTGAACGCGGTGCTCGGCTCCGTCCTCGGGTCCAGCACGGGCATCGCGGTTCTTCTCGCGCTGATCACGACCGTCATATCGCTAGTCGGCACGTTCTGGCTGCAGGGAACGCTGGTCTACGCCGTCGACGACGTGCGCGACGGGCGGATCGACTCGTCCATCCAGGAGCTGTTCGAGCGCGTCCGGCCCTATCTCTGGACACTGATCGGAGCAGGGATCCTCGCCGGGCTCGGCATCGCGCTGGGCTTCGTCTTGCTGATCGTGCCCGGGCTGATCCTGCTCACTTGGTGGTGTCTGATCACCCCGGTGATCGTGCTCGAGAAGAAGGCCGTCGGCGAGTCGTTCTCGCGCTCGCGCGAACTCGTGCGCGGCCACGGCTGGACCGTGTTCGGGATCGTGATCATCTCGGCGATCCTGATCGGGATCGCCTCGGGCGTGATCCAGGGGATCTTCTCCTTCCTGCCGAACTTCTGGCGCTACTGGATCGGCGGCTCGATCGCCAACGCGATCGTCGACCCGTTCCTCGCCGTCGCGCTTACGCTGACGTACTTCGAGCTGCGCGGCAGTCCGGCCGCGGACGCACCGGAGCCCGCGTCGGAGCCGGAGCCGCCGGTGACGGATCCGACGGCCGAAGCCTGATCAGGCCGCGCGCAGGCGCTCGGCGGTAGCGAGGAACGCGCGGCAGAGCCGGCGGCCGAGCTCGTTCCATCCGCCGATCCGCTCGCGGGTCTCGACACGCAGCCGCTCACGGTCGGGCGGCGGGTCGCCCTCGTCGGCGATCCAGCGCCCGAGCTGGGGCTCCGTCACTTCCGGATGGAACTGGATTCCCCAGCAGTTCTCACCGAGCCGGAACGCCTGTAGGGATGCCGCGCTGTGCGCGAGCGCGACTCCTCCCTGCGGCAACTCGTGCGCATAGTGGTGCCACAGGAGCCCCTCGAAGCGGGACGGCAGCGCCGAGAGGACTGGGTCGGCCACGCCCGCGTCGGTGAGCGCGACCTCGCCCCAGCAGATCTCGGGCTCCGCGAGTTGCCCGACCCAGGCGCCGGCCGCCCGTGCCAGGAGCTGCGAGCCGAGGCAGATCCCGAGCGTTGGCGGCGGCTGCTCGAGCAACGATCGCAGCCACTCCGTCTCGTCGCTCAGCCAGGGATACAGGTCGTCCTGGTCGGGATGCATGAAGCCGCCCCAGACGATCACCGCGCCGTAGCCGTCGAGCGGCGGCGGAGCTCCCGACTCGAAGCGCCATTCGTCGAGCCGGTGGCCGGCCTCCGCAACGAGGGGAGCGAACAGCTCAGGGCCCGCGTCCCCGCCGTGCACGATCGAGAGGACGTCCACGCGATCAGCCTACGTTCCGCCGCTCGCCGCGATCCGGTTCACGTCGAGCAGCCGCCGCAGCTGGTGTGCGTTCGTCGCCGCCTGCGCGACGCGCCGCAGCGGGTTGTCCGGATCCTCCGACGAGGCGTTGTTGTTGAAGAAGGCATAGGCCCGCTCCGCCTCGCCCGCCAGCTCGCGCAGCGGGCCGACCCATTCCTCCAGCTCCTCGTCGGAGTAGAGGTAGTCGAACCGCTCCGCCGCCGAGCCGCCACGCTTGTTCCAGGTCGCGAGGTTGCGGCCGTGGAAGCGGACGTACGCGGTCGGCGAGGTCGTCGCGACGACCGTGGGAACGAGGTTCTTCGCCGTGTCCGAGCGCGGCGCGTCGACGACGACGTAGCCGGCGCCGATCCGCTCGAGGAACGCGAGCGACTCGGCGCGATGCTCGTCGTCGAGCCACGAGCGGTGCCGGAACTCGACGAGCATCTCGTGTTCGCCGAGCTGCTCGCGCGCCCACTCGAGGTACTCGAGAGAGCTGTCCTTGTAGACGATGTACGGCGGCAGCTGGAAGAGGATCCCGCCGAGCTTTCCCGTGGCGCGCAGCGGCTCGAGAGCCTCGAGGAAGCGGCGGAAGACCTCGGCGCGCAGCTCGCGCGGCGGCCGGTCGATGCGGCCACGCTCGTCGACCGGCATCTCGGCACGCAGGTCCTCCGGCACCACCTCGGCCTTGACCGGATGCCGCGTCATCAGGCCGAACGCCTTGATGTGCATCGTGAAGCCGTCCGGCGTCCGCTCCGCCCAGCCCTGCACCATCGACTCACCCGGCAGGCGGTAGAAGGTCGAGTCGACCTCGACCGTGTCGAAGTGCTCGGCGTACCACGCCAGGCGCTCCTTGGCCGGCAGCTTGGGCGGATAGAACCACTTCGAGAGCGCCTCGTCGGCCCACGAGCACGTGCCGATCCGGACCTTCGCCGTCACGCGGCGGACGCTAGCGAGAGACGGTCTTCTCGAGCAGCGAGAGGTTGAGCGTGATGCGGCCGATCGTGATCGAGCCGCTCCCCCCCGGCGCGGAGAGGTAGACGCCGCCGGCGGTCTCTCCGCCGACCGTGACCACGAGTCGCTTGCCGCGCGGCAGCAAGACGGCCTGGTTGCTGAGCGGGATGCGCAGGACGCCTGACGCCTTCTTCAGGACGGCTGCGCCGTACGTCACCTGCGTAGAACTGCCTTTCACTCCCACAGTTGCAATGAGCCGCACCCACGAGCGTCCGGCGCCGGAGTAGCGGACGATGACCGAGCCGTCGCCGAAGGTCTCGAGCGGCCCTCCCGTCAGCCGCACGGTGCGGCTGGTGGAGGCGCTCGTCGCCGACAGCTTCTTGCTTCCCGGCAGGTTCACGCTCTTGTGTCGCGTGCGCGGGAGCGCTGTGTACGACGTCGTCGTCCCGTCCCATGGGTCGTGCGCGAGCTTGATTCCGGCATGCACGCTTCCCACCCCCGCGAGGTAATGCTCGAACCACGCAACGGCCAGGCCGGCGTACGTCAGCTGCTCGGCAACTGGGTTCGTCGCCGGCGAATGACCGAGGTCGCCGAGGTACAGCTCCTTCGGACCTGCAAGCAGCTTGTACGCGGCGAGTGCCTGGTCGAGGTCGAAGAGGAAGTCGTGCCGCCCTTGCAGCAGCAGCGTCGGGACCGTGAGCGAGTGGAGCTGCGAGCGCGACGAGCGCACCGCCTCCGTGCTCCTGACCGGGGAGGTCACGGTGCCGCTGAGCAGATCCTCGCGAGCCTGGGTGAGCTCGGCGTCCCAGCGGGACGTGGGGATGGCCTGTGTGAGCCGCGCGATCTCGCCCGACTTCGGCACGCCGTTCGGGTTGAGCGCCGCGCCGAGGCTCGTCCACGTGATCGCCGGGACGATCGCCTTGAACGGGACGCCTGCGACCGCCGCGTTCCAGACGGCGCCGCCGCCGAGCGAGAGGCCGAAGGCGCCGATCTTCGTGTCGGAAACGTCGGGCCGGGCGGCGAACCAGGCGAAGAGATCGACTACGTCCTGGACCTCTCTCGGCCCCTCGAGCCCGAAGCTTCCGCCGGACGCGCCGGTCCCGCGAGCGTCGCAGGCGAGCGAGGCAAGCCCCGCGGGTGCGAGGGTCGCGCTCGCGATCGTCTCCATGTACAGGTGGTTCTGACCTAGCCCGTGGAAGAGCAGCACCCCGGGCCAGCCTCCCGCCGGCGGGCTGCCGCCCGGAAGGACGAGCCCGCACGCGAGCTTCGTCCCGTCCGAGACCGTGATCGTCAGCTCCTGCGTAGTCCGGTTGGTCGAGCGCGTGGCGGCGAGCACGGCCGACGAGGCCCCGGCACTTACGAGCACCGCGATGACGAGGGCTAGGACGACCCGGCTCCGACGCACCGTTCCGCACGCTAGCGCCCCTTTACGATGACCGCCATGGACTCTCGGCCAGTAGGCGTGTTCGACTCCGGTGTCGGAGGCCTGACCGTCCTCCACGAGTGCCTCGTGACGATGCCGAACGAGGACTTCGTCTACCTCGGCGACCACGCCCGGCTGCCGTACGGGCCTCGTCCCCTCGAGGAGATCCGCCGTTTCGCCCGTGAGATTGGCTCGTACCTCGAGCAGCAGGATGTGAAGCTGATCCTCGTCGCCTGCAACGCCGCCACCTCGGCCGCGCTGCCGCGGCTGCAGGAGGAGCTGGCCGTGCCGGTCGTCGGGGTCATCACGCCGGAGGCGCACGCCGCCGTGCAGGCGACCCGGAACCGCCGCGTCGGGCTGCTCGCGACCGAGGCGACCGTGGACGCGGGGCGCTACGCCGAGCTCGTGCACGCCCTCGACGCCGGCGTCTCTCTCCATTCGCAGGCGTGTCCGCGGCTCGTGCCGCTGATCGAGGGCGGCGACCCGTACGGCGAGGAGACGGACCAGGCAGTGCGCGAGTACGCGGCGCCGCTGCAGGCGGCGGGCGTCGACACCGTGATCCTCGGCTGCACGCACTACCCGCTGATCCGCAAGATCTTCGAGCGCGTCTTCGGCCGCGACGTGACCCTCGTCTTCTCGGCGGAGGAGACCGCCCGCGAGGTGGCCGAGACGCTCGAGCGCAAGGGCGTCGAGAACGAGCGCGGCCGCGAGGGCGCCTACCGCTTCCTCACGACCGGCGACCCCGAGGAGTTCCGCGAGCTCGGGCGCCGCTTCCTCCAGCTCCCGGTCCGCGAGGTCGAGCATGTGACCGTGGCGACACTCGAGGCGGCGGCATGAGCGCGCGCGAGGGCGGTCGCAAGCCCGACCAGCTGCGGCAGATCTCGTTCGAGCCAGACTTCCTGGAGAACCCGCACGGCTCGGTCGTCGTCACGCAGGGGCGGACGAAGGTGCTGTGCACGGCCATGGTCGAGGACGACATTCCGCGCTGGCTCCGGAACAAGGGCCGCGGTTGGATCACCGCGGAGTACTCCCTCCTGCCGGCGTCGACGGGCGAGCGCGTTCAGCGCGAGGCCGCGCGAGGGAAGCAGCAGGGTAGGACGGTCGAGATCCAACGGCTGATCGGCCGGGCCGTCCGCGCGGTCGCCGACTTCGAGGCGCTCGGGGAGCGGACGCTGTGGCTCGACTGCGACGTGCTCCAGGCCGACGGCGGCACGCGCTGCGCGGCGATCTGCGGCGCCTACGTCGCCGCGATGCGGGCGCTCGACCGCTTCGGCCTCTCGCGTACCTTCCGGGACTCGGTCGCCGCAGTCTCAGTCGGCGTGGTGGAAGGCGTCCCGCTGCTCGATCTCGACTACGCCGAGGACTCGAGCGCCGACACGGACATGAACGTCGTCATGACCGGGGACGGGCGCTTGGTCGAGGTGCAGGCCACGGCCGAGCGCGACCCGTTCGCGCGGGAGACGCTCGACGAGCTGCTCGAGCTCGCAGCGGCCGGCATCGGCGAGATCGCGACGCTCCAGGCCGAGGCGGTCGCCCTTGAGCTTCCCTGAGTGCGCGGTTCTCTCCTCGGGAAACCGGCACAAGGCGCGCGAGCTCGAGCGGCTCCTGCCCGGCTGGACGATCCAGTCGCTCGACCGCGACGACTATCCGCCCGAGACCGGCGCCACGTACTACGAGAACGCGGCGCTGAAGGCTCGGTTCGGCCGCGTGCACACGAACGGCTGGGTGCTGGCGGAGGACTCAGGCCTCAGCGTGAACGCGCTCGACGGTCGGCCGGGCGTCCGCTCTGCGCGCTACGCGCCTGAGGGAGCGCCGGCGATCGCCAAACTCCTCGACGAGCTCGAGGGAGTGGAGGACCGCGGTGCCCACTACGTCTCGGAGCTGGTCCTCCTCGCGCCGGACGGCCGGGAGCTGCGAGGCACCGGAGCCCTCCTCGGCTGGATCGCGAGCGAGCCGCGTGGCAATGAGGGCTTCGGCTACGACCCGATCTTCGTCCCGAACGGCGAGGAGCGGACGGTCGCCGAGCTGGGCGATGGCTGGAAGGCGGAGCACTCGCACCGGGCCCAGGCGGCGCGCGCGCTGCTCAGGGCTCTCGAACGCGCGTGACCTCCTGCAATGCCGGCCGCGGATCGGGCTCCTCCGGGCCTGCAGTCACCAGCGCCGCCTTCTCGCGGTGCCGCTCCCGCCACCACCAGTTGAGCTCGCCGCCGAAGATGATCACGTTCGCCATCACGTAGAGCCAGATCAGCAGGATCGCGGGGCCGCCGAGCGTCCGCAGCGTGACGTTGACGTCGGCGAACTCGACGAAGACCGGCAGCGCCTGGAAGGACGCCTCGAGGACGAAGGCGCCGAGAATGGCGCCGGGCAGAGCCTCCCGGAGCGATACGTGCGTGTTCGGCAGCCAGCGGTAGACCACGAGGAGAAAGACGAAGACACCGACGAGCGACGCGCAGACCGAGACGACGTAGGCGGCAGCGGTGCTGTCCGCGTACGAGCCGAGGTGGTGCTTCAGCACGTTGACGCCGAAGGCTCCGACTACGAGGCTCGCGAACAGCGTGACGAGCACGCTCGTCGCCAGTGCGAGGGCCAGGAGCTTGCCGTGCAGAAAGCGCCGGTTCGGCAGCCCGTAGACGATGTTCAGCGCCGACTCGAGCGCGCTGAAGAAGGAGAGCGAGGTCCAGAAGAGGCCGATGCCGCCGATGATCCCGAGCGCCTTCGCGTTGTCCTGCACCCGGTGGACGAGCTTGATGATGCTGTCTAGCGACGTTCCCGGGAAGGCGTGCTTCAGCTCGCGGACGAAGAAGTCGGACGCTTCGGCGCGGTGCGCGAAGCCGAAGAGCGACAGCGTGAGGAAGACGAGCGGCACGAACGAGAGAAGCGCGAAGTACGCGACCATCGCCGCGAGGTGGGTGCCGCGGTCGGCGAAAAACTTGTGCACGAGCTGACGACGTTTCATCGTCACGCCTGAATCCTCGCTGATAGCCTCGACGGCGATGGACGCGGGGCGCGCTCTCGCCGATCTCGTCGAGATCTCGCCGCAGATCGAGGCGGCCGCGATCGTGTCCGGAGAGGGCGAGACGGTCGGCTCCTTCGGCATCCGCGAGGAGCGGGCAGGCCTGCTTGCGCGAGCCGTGCTCGAGCTGCTCGACGCCGCGGCGTCGTTTCGCACCGACGGCCGGGTCACGCAGCTCCATGCGACGCTCGACGAGGGCGACGTGTTCGCCGTGACCGGCTGGGACGAGCAGACCATCGTGGCCGTCGCGGGCGAGCAGGCGACGCCGGGGCTCGTCTTCTACGACCTGAAGCAGTGCCTGAGGAGGCTCGCCGATGAAGCGTAAGGTGCTGCGCCTCGCCGGCTTCGCAAGCGGTGTGCTCGCCGGCACGCTCGCCTACCGGAAGCTCTTCGGCGGCCGTGGCGAGGGGATCGACGTCTACTTCGACGACGGCTCATTCGTGACGTTCGCCGCAGGCTCGCTGGAGGGCGAGCGGCTGCTTCCGCTTGCCCTTCAGGTCCTTGCGGTCGCGCGAGAAGCGTGAACGACGACGACCTGCGCGAGGCGCTCGTGGCCGCGGCGTATCTCGAGGGCGACTTCGTGCTGCGCTCGGGCAAGCGGTCGCGGTACTACCTCGACAAGTACCGCTTCGAGACGCGGCCAGACCTCCTCGCCGCCCTCGGCGAGCGGATCGCCGCAACCGTCCGCGAGCACGAGCCGGAGGCCGTGCGGCTCGCCGCGCCGGTGCTCGGGGGCGTCGTCCTCGCCGCCTCCGCCTCGCTGGTTTCCGGGCTGCCATTCCTCATGATCCGCGACGCCGCGAAGGAGTACGGGACGGCGAACCGCATCGAAGGCCCGTTCGAGGAAGGGGAACACGTCTGCCTGGTCGAGGACATCGTGACCTCCGGCGGGGCGCTGCTCGAGGCGATCGACGCCGCCCGGGGCGCCGGTCTCGTCGTCCGAACGGCGGTCTGTGTGGTCGATCGCGAGGAGGGTGGGGCAGATGCGCTCGCGCGCCAGGCCGTGCGTTTACGGGCGCTATTTCGGGCAGGAGACTTGCTAAGGGGGGAGAAAACCCCCGCAAAACCGCATGGTTGAGCGACAAACGCTGACTTGGTAGGGTCGTTCCGGCCCTGCAAGCGATTTAGGACTGGAGGAGAGTGTGACGAAGCAGGAGTTCGTAGCCGAGGTGGCACGCCGTGCCCAGCTGTCCAACCGCGACGCAGGCAAGGCGGTCGACGCCTTTCTCGAGGCGATCACCGACACGCTGAAGGGCAGAGGCGAGGTCACGTTCACCGGATTCGGCAAGTTCTCGACAGCGAACCGCGCAGCACGGACGGGGGTCAACCCGCGCAACCCGAGCGAGAAGGTGCACATCCCCGCGGCCACCGTCCCGAAGTTCTCGGCCGGCAGCGGTCTCAAGACGGCCGTCAAGAGCGGGGGATCGTCCTACTAGACCCAACGGGCAAAGTCTCCTCCGAGGATCGAGAGGCCGCCTTCGGGCGGCCTCTCTGTTTATCGACCTGGCCGTCTCCTATCCTGGAGGCGTGAGCGCGGCGGGCCACTTCGCGGATCGGCTCGCGGCCGCCGTGGAACGCAAGGGAGCGCCGCTCTGCGTCGGCCTCGACCCCGATCCCGAGCTGATGCCGGAGGGAGTCGGCGTCGTCGAGTTCTGCCGGGGGATCGTCGACGCGGTCGCGGGAGCCGCGGTCGCGGTCAAGCCGCAGGCGGCCTTCTTCGAGGCGCAGGGCCCGGCGGGCTGGGCTGCGCTCACCGAGGTGTGCGGCTACGCGCGGGAGGCCGGGCTGCTCGTGATCGCCGACGCCAAGCGCGGCGACGTTCCCTCCACCGCTCGCGCCTACGCCGCCGCGTTCGCGCCACTCGCGGATGCGGTCACAGTGAATCCGTATCTGGGCTTCGACTCGCTCGAGCCCTTCTTCGCGCACGAGGGACTCGGTGTGCTCGTCGTCGTCAAGACCTCGAACCCGGGCAGCGTCGATGTCCAGGACCTGCCGCTGGCGGACGGACGCCGGTTGTGGCAGCACGTCGCGGACCTCGTGGACCAATGGGGAGAGGACCTGGTCGGCGAGAGCGGTCTCTCCTCCGTCGGCGCCGTCGTCGGGGCGACGTTCCCGCAGGAGGTCGCCGAGGCGCGCCGGCTGATGCCCCGCGCGGTCATCCTCCTCCCGGGAGTCGGCGCCCAGGGCGGCCGCCCCGAGGAGCTCGCCGAGGCGTTCGCCACCGGCCCGGGCGGCGCGCTCGTCTCCGCCTCGCGCTCCGTGATCTACGCGGACAGCCGCGGGGACTGGCAGGAGGCGGCGGCGGCGGAGGCGGCTCGACTCGCGGACGAGCTCCGCGCTCTAGCCGTCCCGAGCTGAGCCGAGCCGTGCGGCATTCCCGCTTCGCGCGCTACGCCGCCCCCGTCGCCTTCCTCGCCGCCATCACGATCGGCGTCCTCGTCGTCCGCGCCGGATTCCAGCACGGCAGTCACCATGCCACGACAACCACGACCGTCACCGCGAAGAAGAAGCACAAGCACCCCCACGGGAAGCGGCGCCCGCAGACGTACACCGTCCAGTCCGGCGACACCCTTGGGTCGATCGCGAACAAGTACGGGACGACCGTCGTCGCGATCGAGCACCTCAATCCCGGGATCGACCCGACAGCGCTCAGCGTCGGTGAGAAGATCCGCGTGAAGTAACCTGCGCCCGTCCCGGCGTGATCGTCACAGTCACCCTCAACGCAGCAGTCGACCGGACGCTGACCGTGCCGAACTTCCAGTTCGGCCACCGGCACCGGGCGAGCAACAGGCTCACCAGCGCCGGCGGCAAGGGCATCAACGTCGCGCGCGCGCTGAAGCGGCTCGAGACCCCTGTCGTCGCGACGGGGCTCGCGGGCGGACGCGCCGGCGACCGGATCGTGGAGGAGCTCGGCCTCGAGGGGATCCTCAGCGACTTCGTCCGCATCTCGGACGAGTCCCGCACCTCGATCGCAGTCGTCGACCCCACGGCGGGGTCACTGACCGAGGTCTACGAGTGGGGGCCGGCAGTGCGCCCGGACGAGCTGCAGATGCTGGAGGACAAGCTCCACTACCTCTCACGCGTCGCGAGCTACATCGTCTTCTGCGGCTCGCTGCCCCGCGACGTCGAGACCGACTTCTACGCGGGCGCCATCCGCGACCTCAACCGGCGCGGCGTCGGCTGTGTCCTGGACTGCGAGGGAGAGCCGCTGCGCCTCGGCGTCGAGGCCGAGCCGCATCTGGTCACACCGAACCAGCAAGAGGCGGAGGACCTCGTCGGACAGGAGTTCATGGACGAGGAGGACTTCGTGATGGCACTCGACGCGATCGCCGACCTCGGCGCGCGCAACGTCCTCATCACGCAGGAGACCTCGTGCTTCGCCCTGCTGCGCGAGGACCGGAAGGTACAGCGCTTCCGCGCCTCGATCCCGCGCGTCGAGCCGATCGCGCCCGTCGGCGCCGGCGACGTCCTGCTCGCGGGCTACCTCTCCGAGCGCTACAACGGCCGCGCCGCCGGAGACGCATTGCGAACGGCGGTCGGCTGCGCCGCAGCCTCGGTCGTCGAGCTCGGCGCCGGACGCTTCGACCCGCGCGAGGCGGCCCGGCTCGCCGACAGCGTCGAGATCGTCGAGCTCGACCCGGTCGAGGTCTAGGAAGCGGAAAGTCCGCGGAGCTTGCCGCCGTCTCCGTGGTTCTCGGCCCAGACGAGCAGGCCGTTCCTCAGCGTGAGACCGAGGTAGTTCAGGCCGGTGGTAGCGAGCGCCCGGATGTGGCCGGTGGCGGTCGAGACGCCGAACAGGGTGCGGCCGACGCGGTAGACGATGAGCTGGTCGCTCGCCGCGAGCTCCGTGGGGACTGCGCGCTGGGATACGAGAACGCTGCCGATCTTCGAGCTATCGGTCGTCGAGAACCAGGAGATCCTGTCGTGGGGGCCGCGCTGCGTGAGGACGGCGAGCACGTGCGGCGAGAGCGCGATCGCGGCGGGGATCCCGCGCACGATCGGGTGGCCCAGAACGTTCCCGGTGGCCGCGTCCACGAGGTAGATCACGTTGTCGGCGCTCGCCGCCGGGCGACCCGCCTTGACCGTCGTCGCGGGGATGTACGCGATGCGTCCAGTCGACGCGGCGAGCTGCAGGGCCGGCGCTTCAGCCAGCTTCGTCGTGGCGGCCGAGCGGGAGACGAGGTTGATCCCCCCGTCGGCGATCTTCATCTTGCAGGAGCCGCCCGAGAGGCAGGCGAGCCTGTCGACATACTCGACGTCGTCCCACGAGTAGGCGAGCGTCTTGCCGGTTCCCGCCACGCCGCCGAGCCACTTACCCGTGCCGTCTCCGGCATGGGCGAGCCGGGCGATCTGCTTCTCAGGCCCGCCGACCGCGGCCGAGACGACGTAGTCGAACGGCGCAGGCCCGCTCTCGTGCAGCGTCCAAAGGGCCGTGGAAATGCCGTTCGCGAACGCGAGCTGCGGCACGCCGTCGGAGAGATCCCAGCGGCAGGTCATGCTGCCGGACGAGGGCTGCGGCAGGTTGCGGTCAGGCTTGTCCGGGGCGAGCACGTGCACCGCGTCACAGGTCTTGACTCCTCCGGAGGTGAGCCAGGCGACGTTGCCGCCGTCCTGGGCGATCGCCTCGATCGGCCCGCTCGGGCTCTTCCGCAAGGTGTGGCCGGCCGGGGGCGCCGCGGCCGCCGCACCGGCTAGGACCAGGAGTCCAGCAGTGGCCAGAAGCGCTCGCACACGAGGACGGTAGCGCCGCTCTGTAAGGACTTTTGAGCGTTTTCGCCCTGTCCGTGCAGGTTGGTACCCTCATCTCCTTGACGGAGTACGAAGCAGCTGAGCTGAGCGCCGACGACGTCCAGCGGCTGCTGGAGCTCGATCGCAAGTTCGGCCGCGAGGGCCTCACCTTCGACGACGTGCTCCTCGTCCCCGCCGAGTCTCACGTCCTGCCAAACGACGTCTCCACTCGCGCGCGGCTGACGCGCTCGATCGAGCTTGCGATCCCGATCGTCTCGGCCGCGATGGACACCGTGACCGAAGCGCGGCTGGCGATCGCGCTCGCGCGCGAGGGCGGGATCGGCGTTCTCCACCGCAACCTCTCGATCGAGGCGCAGGTCGCCGAGGTCGACAAGGTCAAGCGGTCGGAATCGGGGATGATCGTCGAGCCGGTGACGCTGCCGCCCGACGCGCCGGTGCGCGCGGCGCTCGAGCTGATGGCGCGTTACAAGGTCTCCGGCGTCCCGATCACGGACGACGAAGGAGTGCTCGTCGGCATCCTCACGAACCGGGACCTCCGCTTCGAGAACGACGTCGACCAGCCCGTCTCGGCGCTCATGACGGCGCGCAACCTCGTCACTGCCCCCGTCGGCACGACCCTCGCCCAGGCGGAGGCGATCCTCCACCGGAACAAGATCGAGAAGCTCCCGGTCGTCGATGCCGACGGCCGGCTGCGCGGCTTGATCACCGTCAAGGACATCCAGAAGAAGATCGAGTTCCCCGACGCGACGAAGGACGAGCAGGGTCGCCTGCGCGTCGGCGCCGCCGTCGGCGTCGGGCCGGACGCGCTCGAGCGTGCCCAGGGGCTCGCTGCCGCCGGCGTGGACGTCCTCGTCGTCGACACCGCGCACGGCCACTCCCTCGGCGTGCTCGAGATGGTTCGCCGGATCAAGTCGAGCGTGGACGTCGAGCTTCTCGCCGGCAACATCGCGACCGGCGATGCGGCACGTGCACTCATCGACGCGGGCGCGGACGGCGTCAAGCCGGGCGTGGGGCCTGGAGCGACGTGCACGACCCGCGTCGTCGCCGGGGTCGGAGTGCCTCAGGTCACGGCCGTCTACGACGTGGCGCAGGTCGCCGCAGCCGAGGGCGTCTCGGTGGTCGCCGACGGCGGGCTGAGCTCGTCCGGCGACGTGGCGAAGGCGATCGCGGCGGGAGCAGACGTCGTCATGACAGGCTCGATGCTGGCCGGCACCGACGAGGCGCCCGGCGAGGTGATCGTCGTCCAGGGCGAGCGCTTCAAGGAGTACCGCGGCATGGGCTCGCTCGGCGCCATGAAGGCACGGGGATTCTCCAAGGACCGGTACTTCCAGAATGACGTCGAGGACGTGGAGAAGCTGGTCCCCGAGGGCATCGAGGGCCGGGTCGCGTACAAGGGCCCGCTCGCGCCGATCGTCCACCAGCTCGTCGG
>Ga0207693_10000684_pt1 | contig 30416 bp, 25 predicted proteins | sample LARL81metaG_FD_184347 | JGI IMG/M metagenome (GOLD analysis project Ga0207693, IMG submission 184347) | Corn, switchgrass and miscanthus rhizosphere microbial communities from Kellogg Biological Station, Michigan, USA - LAR L8-1 metaG... | ecosystem: Host-associated > Plants > Roots >... | reverse complement strand
AATCTCCTGGCCGCGGGCTCACCACGGATCCGGTGGTCTCGTGATTGAAATCGGGGGGATTGTGGCCGGCCGACGCCAAGGCCGCCGGCCGCTACTAAGTCGGCAGCCGAAACGCGGAACTGCATGTGCCGAAATGAAGCGATGCAACGGGCAGCTGTCGTTCAAATAGAGAAATGACATCAGAACCAGCGAGTGCGAAAGTTCCCGGAGCGGGAACGGGACAACGATAATGGCTCGACGTTACTCAGAACGCCGAGCTGCTAAGTCGGAACTCGTTGTGCCGGCTGGTCATGATCTTATTGGCTAACAGATTGGTATCGCGACGTCAACCATACAAGTCGGGCCGCCGACTAGCAGCAATCGCCCTTTTCCCCAAACTTGAAGTTTAAAAGCTGTCGCTATTTTGCCACTGTTGCCGCCTAGACACACTTGGCGAGAAAACCATGCCGGGCATTTGCCTTCGATTGACTCCAAACCATTGCCGGATAGTATTTTACGAGGCGAATTTGGCCTGTGTGCTGTATCGGTCTTGAAGCGACAAGTAGTCGCCAAGCGCTCGCCTTTCCCGTTCGTTACGGAATCGGAAAGGGCTGGGAACCGGAGGCCGGTTGTTGGGGGAGCAAGGCTGTAGAAATGCAGCCTAAGAGACGGGGCGAGGGGACAAGTGTCGAAGCAGACGAACGTCGTGCCTTTTCCGCTGACGGTAAGGGGCGTCCGATCGGCGATGGAGAGCGCGTATTCGCCAACCGGATACGAATTCACCGAAGAGGAGCTGGCCGCGCTGTGCCGCTGGTTTTCGGCAATGAAATACGCCTTTCCGGGGACGGAAGGGGTCATGATGGTCAGCCATCAGGAGAGCTACTCTGCTGTCGGACTGTACAATCGGGCGGGAGGTGCGCCGAATTGTCTCGTCGCCAAACATGTGGTGGGCGGCACGGCACGGTTTTTCTGGTCGACCGAGTTCGACCCGCCACGCCCGATCAATGATCTGTCCGAGATCACGGACGCTCATATTCGCGCTATCCGACCGCCGCGCAACGAAAAGGGCTGGCTCGATCCGACCGGGTGGATGGGCGTCTATGCATCGAGGCTGATCGCCACGCAGTTTCAACTGGTCTAGCCCGCTCCGCCCCCGACACCGCAGGGTTCGGCTTGAAAAGCACGATCCGATAGCGGGTTGCGTGGCGCGCCGACTGAACAGCGTAAAACCAGCTTTCGAGGGAAAGCGCGCTCTTGCGCTGATCCTCGTATGAGTAGAATATCGTAACCGATGTAGAAACCGTACCGCGTCGATGAAATCTGCCGCTCTGCTTGTTTGCCTCGGCGGCGCCACGCTCGCCGGGTGCGGATACCTGCCGACCTCGGGCCCGACCACCGGCCAAATCATCGACCAGGGGGTACAGGACAATCAAACGCGCTACGATGTCGTCGACGTCAATTCCAGGGTCGTCGCCACACTCCTGGCGCAGCCGGCGGAGAGCTTTGGAACCCGCTTCGGGAAATATGGCAAGGCGGTGGCGCCCCAGATCGGGATCGGCGATACGCTTTCCGTTTCTATCTGGGAAGCCGCGGGCGGAGGACTTTTCGGGACGTCGCCGACCGACCATGTCTCGGCCGGATCGCGCAGCGTGATGATCCCCGAACAGGTGGTCGGTCGCGACGGCTCGATCAGCGTCCCCTTCGCCGGGCGGGTTCCGGTAGCTGGGCGGACGACCGTCGAGGTCCAGCACGAGATCGAACGGCGTCTTGCCGAGAAGGCGATAGAGCCTCAGGTAATTGTAACGATTGCAAAGAGCGTGACCTACGCCGCGACCGTGTCGGGCGAGGTCGTCAACGGCGCGCGGGTGCCGCTCTCGGTCAATGGTGATCGTATGCTCGATCTAATTGCCTTGGCTGGAGGAGCGAAGTCGCCCGTTTACAGCACCTTTGTCCGCCTTTCGCGAAACGGGGTCACCGTGACGATCCCAATGACAAGGCTCGTATCTGACCCGGCGGAGAACATTTATGCGCAGCCGGGCGACGTGTTGACGCTGGTTCAGGTGCCGCAGACCTACTCAGTCCTCGGAGCGACCGGCCAGAACGCGCAGATCACCTTCAATGCGGAGCGGATTACCCTGGTCGAAGCGCTCGCCAAAGCCGGCGGCTTGCAAGACCTTCGCTCGGACCCGGCCGGGGTATTTCTTTTCCGGTTCGAGCCGCCGACCGTCGTCGCCGCGCTCAATGCTCCCCAGTTGGGCACCGGCCCCGATCGCGCCTCTCCGGTCGTCTACCGCCTCGATATGAGCGACGCGAACTCTTATTTTCTCGCCCAGCGCTTTCCCGTCGAAGACAAGGACATAATTTATGTCGCCAACGCGCGGCTCAACGAGCTGCAAAAATTCTTCACGTTGTTGAATACACTGACGGGGCCAGTCATCACCGGCATCGTCGTCAAGAACGCAGCACCGTAGCAGCCGATTTCGGCATATACATCGAGCGTGGACCCCGCTTTGAGAGGACGGCCATGCCGGCGGTGCAGACTTTGTCCGGCGATGACCTGATCGTCGTGACCGGCGGCGCCGGCTTTATCGGCTCGCACATCGTCGGCCATCTGGCCGAGGCCGGTTTGCGCGTCGTGATCTCGGATTTTCTGCGATCCGGCGACAAATGGCGTAACATCGCCTCGGCTCAGCTACATGACGTCCTCCGCCCCGACATGCTTTCCGAGTGGCTCGAGCGTCACCGCGACAAGGTCGCAGCGGTCGTGCACATGGGAGCGATATCCTCGACGACGGAAATGGATGTCGATCGGTTCGTCGCCAATAATATTCGCCTATCCATCGATCTTTGGGAGTGGTGTGGCGCCAACGAGACCCGCTTTATTTATGCTTCCTCCGCCGCGACCTACGGCGACGGCGCCGCCGGCTTCAGTGACGACCAAAGCCCTGCGGCGCTCGCGGCGCTCCGCCCGCTCAACGCCTATGGTTGGAGCAAGAACGTCGTCGATCGTCGGGTGGTCGATGATCTGGTGCGCGGCCGGCCTAGCCCACCGCAATGGGCCGGGCTCAAGTTTTTCAATGTGTATGGCCTGAACGAGACCCATAAGGGCGACATGCAATCAGTCATCTGCAAGATCTACCCAATCGTCAAAGCCGGGGACACCGTCACTCTGTTCAAATCGCACAACCCACGCTACCGGGATGGCGGGCAATTGCGGGATTTTGTCTACGTAAAAGACTGCGTCGCAACAGTCGGCTGGTTATTGCAGAACCCGAAGGTCACGGGCCTCTTCAATGTCGGAACCGGTGCCGCGCGGAGCTTTCTCGACGTCGTCGATGCGGTCGGCGCAGCGGTCGGACATTCGCCGAAGATCCGGTTCATCGACACCCCTGTCGAGTTGCGCGACAAATACCAATACTTCACCCAGGCCGACGTCACCAAACTGCGTGCTGCCGGTTTCCACCAGCCGTTTCACTCGCTGGAGGAGGGGGTTCGAGACTTTGTGCATTCCCAGCGGGGGATCGGGTGATCCTGTTCGACCTGTCGCGGCTCGTCTCGCGCGCCGGCCGCGAGACGCCGACCGGGATCGACCGCGTCGAGCTCGCCTATGCCGAGCATCTGGTCGCCGGCAGCGTCCATTTATGCTTTACCGTCATGACGCCGTTGGGCCGTCTCGGCTTGGTGCCGGGCGTAATTGCCGAGGACTACCTGCGGGAGCTTGCCGGCGCGTGGCGAGAGGCAAGTTCGCCACGGCGGGTCCGGCGGATCAAGCGGTTGGCGCGAATGCTCCATGCCGCAGCGCTGTCACGCGGAGAACGCGCGCTGCGTGCGCAGTTTCGGTCAAAGACTGGCCAGGCAGTCTATCTGCTCGTTTCGCACCATCACCTCGAAAAGAGCCGCGCCATCGCTCGCCTGAAGCGACAGGCTCGGGCGTGCTTCGTTTGCCTCATCCATGATCTGATCCCGATCGAATTCCCCGAATACGCGCTCCCCGGTCAGAACGAAAAACACCGCAGGCGGATCGAGACGGCCGCGGCCCTGGCCGATGCGGTGATCGTAAACTCCACCCTGACACGCGAGCGTTTCGCGCCCTATCTTGCGCGGGTCGGGCGCGCCCCACCGGTGCTCGTCGCGCCGTTCGGCGTAGATCTTCCGGCTGCGCTACCGGCCGATCCGCCGCCGGTCAAGCCGCCCTATTTCGTGTGCGTCGGGACCATCGAGGCGCGCAAGAACCATTTGCTGCTGCTCAATCTGTGGCGCCAGTTGGCGGATGAACTGGGCGATGCTGTCCCCCGTCTCGTTCTAATCGGGCAACGTGGGTGGGAAACCGAAAACGCGATCGACATGCTCGAACGTTGCCCAGCACTGCACGGCATCGTCTTCGAGCGGGCCAACGTGCCGGATGCCGAAGCGGCGCGCCTCGTCCGGGGCGCGCAAGCACTGCTTCTGCCATCCTTTGCCGAAGGGTTCGGGTTTCCGCTGGTCGAAGCGCTGGCCCTCGGGGTCCCCGTCCTGTGCAGCGACCTGCCCGCGCTGCGGGAAAATGGCGGGGATGTCCCGGAATATTTCGATCCCCTCGATGGCATCGGTTGGCGCGGCGCCGTCATCGATTATGCACTGCCGGGGTCGACGCGGCGCTCCGCCCAGTTGGATCGGCTTTCCGGCTGGAAGCCGCCCAGTTGGCGAGATCATTTCGCTATGGTCGAAGCCTTGATTACAGAAGCCCAACTGGTTGGTCCATATCGGAAGGGGGGTGCGGCGGCTGCAGGGCTGGAGGCTCACCGCGAGCCGCGATTTGACGGTCCCCAGACGGCGGACGTAGGCTGACTTTTTTCGGGAGGAAACCCTATGGGCGAAGCACCACGGCTCAATGGCGTGATCGCCGCGTTGGAGCAGGACAAACCCGCCTTCGTCAGTTTCTGCGCCGCGGAAATCGGGGTGGCACAGGCGATGAACGCCGCGCCCTATGACGGCGTGGTATTCGAGATGGAGCATCGGCCATACGACATCGGCGCGTTGCGCCATTGCCTGCAATATATGCTGGACCGCCGGCAGATCCTGCAAAGGGGAACACTGGCTCCGACAGTGACGCCGTTCGTGCGGATTCCGCCCAATGGCGGCGAGGCGAGCCAATGGGTCGCCAAGCAAGTGTTGGATCAAGGCGTCTACGGGATCGTTTGGCCGCATGTCAGCACCGTCGACGAAGCGCGCAATGCCGTCACGGCTTGCCGGTATCCGCGCCCGCGCTCGGCGGCCTACTACGAGCCGGCGGGACAGCGCGGTGACGCACCTGCCGCCGCGGCGCGGTACTGGGGGCTGACTCAGCAGGAATATTATGCGCGCGCCGACGTTTGGCCGCTCAATCCGGAGGGCGAGATACTGGCCGCAATCATGTGCGAAGAAGTACGTGCGATCCAGAATTTGCCGAAGATGCTCGAACAGGTCCCGGGGATCGGGGTCGTGATCATTGGGGAAGGCGATCTCTCGCAGGACCTCGGCTTGCCGCGGCAATACGACCATCCTACCGTGGCTTCGGCGATCGACGAGATTCTCGCGATCTGCAAACAATATAATGTCGCCTGCGGACACCCGCACGTCGACAGCAAGAATATCGAAGCATTGCTGGGGAAGGGGTTCCGCTATCTGATGCCGGCGCCGGTCTATTCCTACGCCGCGCTGGAACTGGGTCGCAAAGTCTCCGGTCGGGCCTAGTCAACCCGGCAGCATCTGCGCCAACTCGGGCGACGCCGCCGGGGCGCCGGGGAGAACCGCTTCGACCTGGCGGTCGGCGAGACGAAGGTGGCGTTCCAGGATCGCCGCCAGCACGGCGCGGAAGTCGGTGGTGACCGCAAGATCGCGCTTCTGATAGAGCTGCGCTGGTGCGAGGCCCGGCCAATCGCCGTAAATCCGGCCGCCGCTCACGCCGCCCCCCAAGGTCCAGATCACATTGCCGTGGCCGTGATCGGTGCCCCGGTTGCCGTTTTCCCGAAAGGTGCGGCCGAATTCGGACAAAACCACGACGACGGTGTCGCGCCAGGCCTCGCCTGCCGCGCGAGCGAGCGCAGCGAGACCCTCGCCGAGCGGGCGCAGATGATCGGCCAGCTGCCCTTTGTGATTGCCTTGATTGATGTGAGTATCCCAGCCGCCAAGCCCGATTGCCGCAACCCGGAGGCCAGGGTGGCGATTGATCAGCAGGCCGAGCCGGGTCGCCTGGCCCGGGAAGCCGGTTGACAGCGGGGCGCCGTTATCGGCCGTCTGCTGCTCTTTGCTCAAGGCGCCGATCAATTGGGCGCGCGCCGCCCGGCCCTCGCGATACGACTTGGCGAGGTCGTCATCGCCGGAATAGAGCCGATCGAAGGCATTGGCGACTTCGGGCCGGTCGATCGGCAATGGCTGGGCGCCGTTGGCGCTGAGGGGCAGGGTCGCTACGGGTGCCTTGCCCACCAGGATGCGCGGCACGGTCGGGCCGATGCTGATCGCGTCGGTCGCACCGCGTGGACCGGGCAGCGCCAGCAGCAGCCGGTTCATCCAGCCGTCGCGGGTGGTGCCCTGCCCCGGGGTGCCGTTTTCGATATAAAGCTGCGCGTCGAAATGCGAGCGCGTCGGGTCGGGGGAACCTGCAGCGTGGACGAAGGCGAGATTGCGCTCGGTCCATAGCGGCATCAGGCTCGCCAGAGCCGGGTGCAAAGCGAAATGCCCGTCCAGGGCCAATGCCCCGTCCGGTTTGCCCGGCGGCGCGATCGCGATCGACTGACGCTCCCGATAATAGGCTTCTTCGGCGTAGGGGATGACGACGTTGAGCCCGTCGACGGCACCACGCAGCAGGACCACGATAAGACGCCTCGGGCCCTCGTTGGAGATTGCCGCCGCCCAGGCGTGCGGACCGAAAGAGAAGGGAATCGCCGCCGCTCCCGCGATAAAATCACGCCGACGCATGGCCGCCTCCTACCGGCGCATAAAATCGGGACTGCCGAGGATCAGGGCGGCCCGCAGCCCCTGCGGCGATTCTTTAACGGCAACCCGGGTGGCATCGCTCAGAGTCGAGCCGAAAATCGCTTCGAGCCGCGCAGCATCGACCGGTTGCACCGCTCCGGTCACCTTCAGCTCGGCTCGGGCCAGGGCGGTCGCAAAGCTGATCCGCCGAGTGGTGGCGTCGGGGCCGAGCCAAGCGTCTTCGGTATTTTTGTAACCGTCCGGCGTCAGGCAGCCAAAAAGGGGCATACCGAGCTGGTCCATCGCGCCGAGCAGCGGACGGACATTGCCTACTGGCAGACCCGCTGTGCGCACTGCCGAGATTACAAACTGGTAGGGCGTCTTGTATTTCGCGCCCATACTGCCCCAGAACTCGCTGCTGGTGAAAAGCATCCTCAGCACTTCCCGTATATTGCCGTCAGTTTCGAGGAAGCGGGCTGCGAGCCTTTCGATCAGGTCCGGGGACGGCTCATCGGTGACGAAGTACTGCGCCAGCTCGAACGCGATGTGACGGGCGGTTGCCGGGCTGCGCGCCAGGATGTCGAGCGCCTCCTCGCCCTCCGCTTTGCCGCGCGACTGCAGCTGATGGCCGAGGAACACCTTGGGGCTGTAATCGTGACGCGCTCCTTCGAAGACCGCGGCATGTTCGGGGAACACGCGGGCGTCCGGGGGATTGACGCCCCACCCTGTGAAGACGCGGGCCAAGGTGACGACGTCCTCCTGGGTGTACCCGCCATCGGCGCCGAGCGTGTGCAATTCCATGACTTCGCGCGCAAAGTTCTCGTTCAGCCCTTTCTGTCTGCCGCGGGAACCCGGGCTCCCCGGCGCGGTGCTGAGCGCGTTGTCGAGATAGACCAGCATTGCGGGGTGCTTTGTCGTCGCGAACAGCAGGTCACGAAACCGGCCGAGCACGAATGGACGAATCGCCTGTTCCTCGTAATTCCCGATCCACACGTCGTCCAGCCCCTTGCCGGAGAACACATTGAAGTGGTTGAACCAGAAATCGACCATGACCTCCTGCAGCTGGCGCGGACTGAGGACGGCTCTGAGGATGCGCGCCTCACTGGCGTCCCGCAGGATGATTCGTAGCCGTTCGCGCTGGGCCTTCTCCAATTCCAGGTTGGGTTTGAAGCCGCGCAAACTGCGCAACGGCCCATACAGCTGGCGCAATTGCACCGGGTTGAGCTTCAAGGTTCCGAGCTGGGCGAGACGCCACCGCAGCTCGATCGACTCTGGGATCGAATCGGGGTCGAGCTGTTCGGCAATATGGCGCTCGACCCCGATCGTCTTGACGTGCCGAACCTCTTCGAGAGTCGGGCCAAAGGCGAGCCGGTTCAACAAATGGACGACCACGCGGTCCGGGACCGGTTCGGCCCCGATCGCCAATGCCGCCGGCAGAGCGATCAATAGGCCTGCGGCAACGGCGAACCCCACCGAGTGCCTCCGTTTGAACCGGTGAAAGCCCCAGCGCCCCCGCGCGCCCCTACTCATAATGGGCCCGCCCCATCCCCCGATTGCAGGCGGCTTTAGGATAGCCAAACTTGGACCCGACGCAAGCCACTGGCCGCCTCCTCGTCCCATCCGCATTTTACGGCGGCGAACGAACGGTCACCCCCTCTTTTGTTGCTTTCGGCAATAGGGATACCGGAGCGCGAGAGGCCCGCGGGCGGCTGACAAAACCGAGCAGGCGCGAGACGCTCGCGACCGCGGCCACCGCCGAAAAGAGAGCCGCCAGCAGAATCGCAACTACCGGGCTGGTCTCACCCGTCGGCCCGGCATAGCCAAAGACCAACGCCACCAGGGCAGCGCCAATCGTTTGGCCGAGCAGTCGGGCCGTCGACTGAATGGCGCCAGCGCCGCCGCTGCGTTCGCGCGGCGCGCTGCTGACGATCGCCCGGTTGTTCGGCGATTGGAAAAAGCCGAAGCCCAGGCCGCAGACGATGATGCGCCAGATGATGTTGCCGTCGCCCGGCTCCGCCGGGAGAAGCGCCACCAAAACGAAGCCGAGGCTGAGCACCGTGAGCCCGATGGCGCCGAGGATCCCGGCGGGATAGCGATCCGCCAGACGGCCGGCGATCGGGGCGATCATCGCCACCGTCACCGGCCACGGTGTGATCAACAGTCCTGTTTCGACCTGCGAGCGGCCGATCACGTCCTGAAAGTAAAAAGGCAGGGCGACGAACACGATTCCTTGCGCGACGAAAGTGCAGATCGAAGTTGCCACCGACAGCGCGAAGATTGGGCGCTTGAACAGATCGATCGGCAGCAGCGGCATCGTCAGTGCGTTCTGCCGGCGCACCAGGACATAGCCGACGAACAGAGCGCCAGCGAACTCGACGAAGACGAGGAGGGCGGGGTGGTGGTGACCAATGCCGTTGATCCCGCTGATCAGCAGAGCAAAAGCAAAGGCGCACAGTAAGGCGCTGACCAGGTCGAAACGGTGATCCGACGGCGGATTGTACGGCAGCAGCCGCAGCGACATTACAAAGGCGACGAGGCCGATCGGCACATTGATCGCGAAGAGCCACGGCCAGGAGGCGATCGCCAGGATCGCCGCAGCGACACTCGGGCCCGCCGCTGACGATATCGAGACGACGACCGAAACCATCGCGATGCCGCGGCCCAATTGTCGCCGCGGATAAGTAAAGCGCACGAGAGCCGTGTTGACGCTCATCATGCCGGCGGCGCCGAGCCCCTGCAGAGCGCGGCCTAGGGTCAGCATCGTCAAGGAGTGCGACAGAGAACTGACCAGCGCGGCGCCGGTGAAGACGACGAGGCCTATGATGTAAATGCGGCGATAGCCGAAAATGTCGCCGAGTGAGGCGAACGGGAGCAGCGAGATGACCACCGCCAGCTGGTAGGCGTTGATGATCCAGATCGAGTCGGCGGGGTTTGCGTGGATTTCCTTCGCGATCGCCGGTAACGCGATATTCGCGATCGCGCTGTCGAGCACCGATAAGGCGAGCCCGACCGCAAGGTTCAGAATCGCCCAGTATCGCTGCGGAAGCGGAAGTCCGTCTTCGGCGGTGTTCATTCTGTCACGGCGGCCGCCATTCGGCATGAAGGGTCGGGGTGCGGCTGACTTAAGCACGGCAGCCGAGCGAGCGGGACCTGGCAACACAGCTGCCGCAAGAGCGCATAGTACAAGCCAGATGAGCCCTGACGGTGACGCGTTGGATCTCGCTCGTCCTGTTTCCGCAAGAAATCTACAGGCATCATGCTTCCTGCCCAGCGTTGCGCCCACCGTTGCGTGTCTTCATAAGACCAGAATATGGCGATTTTATCGTTGCCCTTTTTGCAATTTAAGAGATGATCGACGACGTAGACCTGACGCGCTAAGGTTGTCGGTGATCGACAGACCGCAAGGGAGGATCTGCGCCATGCCGCTCAACGCTCTGCACCACGTCACGGTCAAGACCGGCGATCTCGAAGTTACGCGAGACTTCTACCGCGACATTCTCGGGCTCGAGGTCGGTTTCCGGCCGGATCTCGACTTCCCGGGATACTGGCTCTATTGCGGCGAAGTGCCGGTTGTGCACCTGGTGCCGGAAGGCAGTGCGATCGGTGGCGGCCCCTCGCATGATACCGGGTCATTCGACCATTTTGCCTTCCTTGCTACGGATTTCGACGGCACCAAGGCGAAGCTCGACGAGCGCGGGGTCAAGTACCGGCAGAACCACATCAATCGCCCGCCGATCGATCAGCTATTCTTTCCCGACAACAACAATGTGATGGTCGAGCTCAACTTTCCGCGCAGCTGAGCGGTTGCGCGGACACCCGCCCGGCTCCCTCTCCTGCATTGCACTGCGGGAGAGGGAGGACCAACCAGGTCTGGGACCCGCAGGCGAGGGTCAGTTGAGGCCGTAGAAGCCCATCGCGCCGCCCGCCATCACCTGATGCTGAACTTCGGGCGAGGAGCCCGCGAGGCGGGCTTTGATCATCTGGGGGGCGCCAGGGAAGAAGCCGTCCCGGTGCGGGTAGTCGGTCGCCCACAGGATCTTGTTCGGCCCGATATACTCGGCGAGCACCTTGAGGCTGCCCTCGACGGGCTCGAAGGAGATCCAGCAATTGCGCCGGAACAAGTCGCTCGGCCGGGTCTTCAGGCCGGAATCGTTGAAGCCCTGGTCGTCGAAATGCCGGTCCATCCGGTCGAGCCATGGCGCGATCCAGCCGCCGCCCGACTCCAGGAATCCGACGCGCAATTTCGGATGGCGTTCGCACACCCCGCCCCAGATGATGCTCATGCAGGCGAGCATCATTTCCATCGTGTGCGAGATGATGTGCTGCGCGCCGCGGCCTTCGAACCGGTCGATGCCGACCGTCGGCATGCCGCTGTTGCCGCCCTCGTGAATGCCGATCGAAAAGTCGAGATCCTCGGCCGCGCTCCATAGCGGGTCGTAGGCCGGGTCGTGCAATTTCCTGTCATTGTAAGGATTTGGCCGGATAAAGCCGCCACGGAAACCGAGATCGCGGCGCGCAAAGCGCATCTCGGCGATGGCGTGATCGATTGACTGCATCGGCAGCATCGCTATGCCGAACAGGCGGTCGGGGTAGGGCTTGCAGTAATCGGCGAGCCAACGGTTGTAGGCGCGGCACAATGCAGCCGCCAGTTCCGGATCGTGCACCGCGCCAGCGAAGAGGCCCATGCTCGGATAGAGGAACGCGGCGTCGATGCCGTCGAGATCCATGTCCGGAATGCGCTTGTGCGGGTCGAAGCCGCCGGGGCGCCCCTCCTCGTAGCTCATCGTCTCGGCCGAGACGACGCCTTGCCGGGCTCCGACTCCGCCGATCCCGCCCATGCCCTGCTGGCTCCCGAGGACCTGCTCTTCGACCAGGAGGCGCTCTTTGCCGTCCTTGTCGATCACGAGCTTTGGAGCCCGGCCGCGGAAGGCCGGATCCATGTAGTCATTCCAGAGCGTTAGCGGCTCCAGGATATGGCCATCGGAGTCGATGACGTTGTAAGCACGGGCCATGACCTTCCTCTTCGCTCAGTTGTAGATCCAGTCTTTCTCGAAACGGGCATAGCAATCGCGCTCACCCGGCATTTTCACCCAGCCGGCGAGCAACCTCGCGGTGGCGAGCAGCAGACGGTCGCGCAGATGGGTCGAATTGTGCGCGTACTCCTCAAAGGTCGAGATCGTGATCTTCTGGTTGTGTGGGTCGTCCTGGAACCGGCAGGCGGCGAGCGCGACTGTCGCCTGATAGGCCTTGCGATCGGCACCCGATTGCAGATAGGCATTGGCCAGCGCCGTGGCGCGCGGGAAATCGAGCGCCATGATCGCCTCGTCGAGATCCCGCAACAACGCGTCGGGCGAGCGATCGCTGGTGTCGAACCCGGCAGCTTCCTGCTCTAGAACAGAGTTCTGCAGCTTATTCTCGTGCGCCACGTCATTGATGAAATTCGCCATCAAATAAAGGACGCGCGGCTGGTACGGGTTGTCGCTCGTTCGGAACCAGTTGTTAGCGACATTGCAGTAGTCGAACGGATGCTGCCCGTTGGTGAACTGGCGAGGTACCGTCGTCCGCAGGATCAGTTCGGCCGCGCCAAGCTGGATCGTGTCGCCGAGGCTGCGGATCGATCTGCCGTTCTTCAGATGAGCGGTCAGCAGGTCCCACACTGTATCGGCATCCGCCGTCATCAGCTGTTGGATCATGTCGTCGACCTCGGCCGGGGTCAGCGGCGTCTGGTTCGTTCGTTTGAGCGTGACCCCGCCGTCCGGGAACTCGCTGGTCATCCGGACGCACACCGCGTCGTAGAGCGAGTAGTAGAGCGGACCGATCGCCATGTCGGGAACACCCATGTAATAAACGCCATGGGAGCGTTCCCAGCCGATGAAATCGGCGAGGTCGGTAATGGAGCGGGCTCGGATCGCCTTGTGGCCGGTATTGCGCGCCTTACGGCCGATCACCGTGTCCTGCAGATCGATCAGCCCGAGGAAGTTCAGCTGATCGGCCAGCACGGGCCGTGCCTCTTCCTCCTCAGCCAATCCGAGAAACAGGCCGTAGGACAGCTGCGAGTCGCCGCTGACCGTGGCGATCATATGCGCATGCAAACGCTCCTGAAGGGTGCCTGTCTCGCGGATCGGCCCGTGGTCCTCCTGCCAGACGACGGGACCGTAACTCGGCGGCGGGACGTTGATGCCCTTCATCGTGGCGTACCGGCCTGGATATTTGCCGAGCAGCTGGTTCCAGATGTCGAGCCCCGCGGGGATGTACCAGACGCTCTGTAATAGCGGCAGCAGCCGATATTTCTCAGTCAAATAGGGCATCAGATAGGCGGAGGCGCGCAGGCCGAGGATCGTGTGATCGTTGTTGATCAGCGTGATCTGACCATCGCGCACATTGATGTGGCTCGGGACCTGGACGAACGGCGCCTCGGCGGCGGTCACCACGCTGAGCGCATCGCCGAGCGAATGCCCGTCGCAGGTCATCCGGAAGAACAGGTCGGTCGTGCGTGGCTGATCGCGCTCGAGGATCGCCTCGGTCAGCACGTCGAAGTACTTGTCTTCTCTAATCTTGTCCCGATTCAGCAACATCCGGCGATCCTTCCTTACCGCGGTAAGCCCAGTATCGCTGAACGTCGCCATCTCTGGGGTTGCTGATAAAGCAGCCCCGGGGTAACAAACGCGCAAGGGTTGGAGCCGCCGTTATCGCGTTCAGCGCGAGCGGTAGAAATCGGGTTCCGGGATAAAGAGTTCCTGCGGTTCCGCGACGCCGCGCAACGCGAAGCGGCCGACCGAAACGAGCCGGCGGCGCATTTCCGGGCCGAGTGCATCGGCGAAGTTCGCCGACAGCAGCAAGTCTTGTTCGACTGACCGGCTCATTGCGAGTATTCGGCTAACCTCGTTGACGGCCGGGCCGATAACCGTGAAATCAAGACGATCCTTGCTGCCGACATTGCCGTAGAAGACATCCCCGACATGCAGCGCGAGATACACGGCGGTGGTGGGCAAGCCGGCCAGGCTTCGCTGTTGATTAAGCTTGGCGGCTCCTTCGCGCACTCCGGCCGCAGCTGCGAGTGCCGCCAGGCATGCTTCCTGGCGGTCCTCGGTGGTGAAGATGGCGAGTGTGCCGTCGCCGACCAGTTTCAGTACATCGCCGCCATGCCCATGCACGGCAGAGATGACGACATCCGCGTAGTCATTCAGCAGCGGGATGATCTGCTCCGGCGGGGCATTGTCGGAAATATGGGTGTAGCCGTGCAGGTCGCTGTACCACAGCACTGCTCCAATCTTCTCGGCGACGCCGCGGACGATGCGGCCGCTCATCACCCGACGGCCGGGGTCGCGGCCGAGATAGGTTTCGGCGAGTGTCCCGGCCATGCGCGCAAGCGCAGCGGATTTGACCGCCAGCTTGAGAAACGGGGCGAGCCGTTGCAGCGCGAGGACCATGTCGTCGCCGAAACCATCCGCCGCATCGCTGGACCAGGCCGAATAGACGCAATCCATCTCGCCGATGATGCCCTCGGCCGCAAAGCGGTTGATGAGGACGAGAAAGTCCGTTGCTCCCTCGTCGCGAGCCTGTGCGATGGTCGGGAAATCGGCCGGATCGCCGGCGGCCAAACAGCGCCGCATCGCCGTTTCCCCGGACTGCAGCAGATGGAAAAAGGGGCTGCTGCGCCAGTTTTCCGCCGCCTCGCCTTCATTGGTTCGGCCATAATCCACCGCCTCGGCCGCCTCGGGCATATCCGAGCGCCACCGGAAAGCGCGGCCCTCATAGATCGGGTGAAGCGTGTCGAGGATAACGATGGCGCGCGCCAACGGAACCCCGGCTTCAGCGACGCGCCGACAAAAGCCGGCCATCAGCTCGCTTTCGCTGCGGCCGATCAGCCCGGCCTGGGTCACCCAGCCGGCGAGTTCGCTGAAAGTCGATTCGTTCATATCGAGTCTCTCCATGAGGCGGGACCGCGCCGCAGCAAATGGCGGTGGTCGGGGGCGTAGAGCCGGCTTTCCGGCGCCTCTCCGTCGCCGAGTGTCCGGCCGACCAGCACCAAGGCGGTACGGGTGATGCCCACCTTCTTCACCTTGTCACGGATGTCGGCGAGGGTGCCGCGGATCAGGCGTTCGTCCGGCCAGCTGACCCGGTAGGCAACGACCGCGGGACAATCCGGCCCGTATAGCGGCATCAGCGCCCGCACGACCCTCGCGAGATTGTTGATCGACAGGTGGACCGCCAAGGTCGCGCCACTCTCGCCGAGCCGTTCGAGGGCTTCGCGCGCGGGCATTGGCGAAGAGCGCGTCGCAGTGCGCGTCAGGATCACGGTCTGCGCCATTTCCGGCAGGGTCAGCTCGCGGCCGAGTGCGGCCGCTGCCGCCGCAAAGGACGGCACCCCCGGCGTCACGTCGAACGCGATACCGAGCGCCTCTAGCCGCCGCATCTGCTCGGCGATCGCACCGTAGACGGACGGGTCGCCGGAATGGAGTCGGGCAACATCGAGACCACGGCCGTCGGCATCCGCGAGATGGCCGACAATTTCGTCGAGGGTCAAGGGCGCCGTGTCGATGATCAGTGCGCCAGACGGCGCCGCGGCAAGGATCTCAGTCGGCACCAGCGAACCGGCATAGAGGCAGACTGGGCAACGCTCGATCAGCCGCAGCCCGCGGACGGTGATCAGGTCGGGCGCGCCGGGGCCGGCGCCGATGAAATGCACCGTCACGGGACGGCGCGGTCGAAATAGCCGCGTGGCGTGTAAAGGCGCGGCGGATCTCCGTCGATCCGGCGGGTGCGGCGGCTGCCGACGAGAACAATTGTCAGCATGTCGATATCGGCGCCTGCCAGTTCCGACAAGCAGATCACGCGCCTCTCTTCCCCGTCGCGCCCGAGGTTGCGGGCGATAAATACCGGTGTCTCGGGCGAGCGATGGCGCAGGAAAATATCCGTCGCTGTGCTCAGGCGGGTCGGCCGTCGCTTCGAGCGCGGGTTGTAGAGCGCCACAACAAAATCCGCTGCTGCAGCCGCCTCGAGTCGGACCCGGATCTTCTCCCACGGGGTCATCAGGTCCGAGAGCGAGATGACACAGAAATCCTGGCCGAGCGGAGCGCCGGCCCGGGAGGCCGCGGCCTGCAGCGCCGAGATCCCGGGAAATACCCTCAGATCTATCACGCGCCATTCCGGCTTCGGCTCGGAATCGAGAAGCTCGAAGACGAGCGGTGCCAAGCCATAAATGCCGGCATCTCCTGATGAGACGAGCGCCACTGACCGACCTTCCGCGGCGAGGTCGAGCGCCAGGCGAACCCGAGTTTCCTCCTCGCCGATTGCGCTCATATGCCGCCTCTTTCCCTCGATCGCGCGACCGAGCAAATCGAGGTAGAGGCGGTAACCGACCACATCGCTCGCCCGTGCCAGCGCCGTGCTCGCCTCCGCGGTGCGCCAGCCGGGATCGCCCGGCCCGATACCGATCACGGCCAGCGCTCCCCGCGCGCGGCCTATTGCCTCGGCAGCGATTGGCTGCGACGCGCGCGCGATCGCGCAGGTCGCGCGCCGCGACCGGCGTTTCGGCACGACCAGCACTCCATCTGGTCCGGCCGCGGCGAGCGCCGCACCCTCCGCAACACCCCAACAGCCGGTCGCCCGAAACGCGGCCGGCGAGCGTTCGGATAGGCGCGGCGTCTCGACGAGGAGACGCGAAGCGGGAAAAAACCGCGCCGGCACTCCCAGCGCGGACGCGAGCGCGTGGATCGCAGGCTCGGCGAGCTTCAGCTCGACCGAAACGACCGCCGCGACCGCGCCCGCCGCGAGCCCTGCCTCGTCGAGCGCCGAGCGTGCGAGGTCCGCGGTCTCCTCGGTGGAACATCCGCGCTCGCAGCCGATCCCGAGAGCCAGCACCGGCGGATGGAACACAAGCGCGTCGGTATCGGAGCCACCCACCCGGTCGGTTACGACGACGCGTCGACCGCAGTGCTCCACCCAGCGAATTGCCCCGGCACGCAACCATCCGGCGCAGCCCGTTTCGTCCACCAGGGAAACCGGCTCACCCCTCAGGAGCGCCGCCACGACTGGCTTTACCTTGTCCGGATCGGCGATCTGCCAGCCGGGCGGCGGTTCGTCGAGAGGGATGCCGAGGCGCACATCCCCGGCCGTGGTTATCGACGCGACGCCGCCGGTAAGCTCGGCAATGGCGCGGGCAAGAGAATTGGCACCATGATGTCCGCCGATCAGCGGGACAACTGCCGAACCGTCGTCGGCGACCGCAATGACCGCTGGTTCCTCCCGTTTGGCGGCGAGGAAGGGGGCGACAGAGCGGATTAGGATGCCGGCTGCGCAGACCCCGACGATCGGCTGACCCGCTTCGAACAGCCGGCCGATATGGGCCGCCGCGCGATCGTAACTCTCATCCCAGCCGTTGGGGTGGGCACGCGGACCGTGCAGGCGCGCGCCGGGCAGGGCGGCCCGCAGTCGCCGGCCCAACGGGGCGCCGCTCGGGCCGAGCACGACGACGGCGATGTCCTCGGGAAGTAACTCGGTCATTATCCGAAAGCTTTCGGTAAGCTTAATGTATCCATCGGACTTCGCGAGTTAACCGCGATTGCTGCAATTTGTCGATTGTCTGTGAAAATTATCTGCTAAAGTTGCGACAGGGGACGCCGGGGGGTTAGACCCATGCGATTGTTTCTCTGTATGTCTTCCATCGCGATGGTTGCTGGGCTCGCCTCGGGCTTCGCGCAAGAGATGACAGGGAGCGACCCCGCTCCAGCTGCCGAGGCCAGCGCTCCTCTGCCGACCGAATGGTTGCCATCCGGCCGCGCCGGGCAACTCAGTCTCGTGTCGGGAAATGTCGACCTCAGAGCCTCGGGTGAGGCCGCCTGGGCGGACGCCGAGTTGAATCAGCCGATCTTCGCCGGCGAGGCGTTGCGCACCGATCCCCGAGCACGCAGCGAGATCGGTATCGGCGCAAATACCATCGACTTATCCAACGGCAGCGAGATCGAAATCACAAGTTTGCGCTACGGGCTCACTCAAATCCTCCTTTCGCGTGGGCGGATCGGCCTTCACTTGCGCCAAGCCGGCGAAATTGAAACCGTCGAGATCGACGTTCCGCAGGGCGGCATTTGGCTGCTCGCTCCCGGCAGGTATGACATAGACGCGGGGGACGGCGAGCGGCCATTGCGCGTTGCGGTTTTCGACGGTGCAGCGCATTTCGCCGGAACAGGCGGCGACAATCGGATCGAAAGCGGTCAAGTGGCGGTCTTTGCGGATGCGAACCCGGATGATGCGGCCACGATCGAGTCGGCCGCGGCGGACGCCTTTGTCGCATGGTGCCGCGACCGCGACCATGACGAGACCCGCCTCGCCGCCCCCTATTACGTCTCGCGATACATGACCGGTTATGCAGAGCTCGATTCCGCCGGGGTGTGGAAGGTCAACGCGCAGTACGGCCCGGTGTGGTTTCCGACCGAATCCGCAGAATGGGCTCCCTACCGCTTCGGTCATTGGGACTGGATCGCGCCGTGGGGTTGGACATGGATCGACGATCGGCCCTGGGCTTTTGCTCCGTCGCATTACGGCCGCTGGGCGCTGATCGACGAGCACTGGGCTTGGGTTCCCGGGAACTATGTGGCGCGTCCGGTTTATGCGCCGGCGGTGGTGGCGTTCCTCGGCACCCCCGGTGTCGGGCTGAGTTCGGAAGACGGAGCCACGGTCGCCTGGTTCCCACTCGCCCCAGCCGAGGCCTATCGGCCGAGCTATACGCGAGATCTCGATTACGTTCGCAATCTTAATTTTGGGGCTGTTCGAGATGTCGCTGAGATTGGGATGCAAGCGGATCGAGAAGCGCCTTTGGAGATGTTCCACGAGGATTTCGCCAACCGGCTGTTCGCAACCGTGGTTCCGCGCTCGGTCTTCGTAAATGGACGCTCCGTCGCGCCCGTGCGCCTCTCTTTGCCTGAAAAGCGATTGCACGACGCGCCGGTTCTGATGGCTTCCCCCCAGATAGGCCCCCCGAGTGCGACCCAGCGGGTCGCCCGTGCCGCGACGCCGCCACCAACCGCTCGCTTGACCGTGCGGCTAGCGCGGAAGGGCGACGCCAAATCAGTGCGCGTCGCATCGATGCAGTCGCGCAGCCGGGCACAGCCAGTTATCCTCCGCGGCGCGCATCTGCACGCTCCCTCCTACGCCGGTCAGCCACGCGGTCGGCAAATGGTCGTGCTCCGGGTGGCTCATTCCCGCGGCGGCCCCGGAAAGAAGGGCTAAGATTGCGCGCTGGATAACGGAAGCGACGGGCGATGATCGATTATCGCAGCGACAACACGGGCCGAGCGGCGCCGCAAATCCTCGAGGCACTGGTTCAGGCCAATCACGACACCGCCTTGGGATACGGTGCCGACGCGTGGACGGCAAACCTGCAACAACGCTTCTCCGACCTGTTCGAGACCTCTGTGCGGGTCTTTCCGGTCGCTACCGGGACCGCCGCCAATGCTCTGGCTCTGGCCTCGCTCGGGCCGTCCTGGGGCATCGTCTATTGCAGCGAAGTCGCGCACATCAACACTTCCGAAGCCAACGCAGCAGGGTTTTTCGGCGGCGGCGTCAAGCTCGCTCCGATCGGCGGGCGACATGGCAAGATCAGTGCGGATCTGCTGGCCGACACGCTGGCCGGGATTTCGCCGTCGCAGCTTCACAGAGGACAGCCGACCGGCGTCAATTTGACCCAGGCGACCGATCTCGGCGCGGTCTACACACTCGACGAGATCCGGGCGGTCGCCGAGGTCGCCAAGCGGCGCGGGTTGAGACTTCATATGGATGGGGCGCGTTTCGCCAATGCGGTGGCGCGTCTCGGGTGCAGCCCGGCCGACGCGACTTGGCGTGCGGGTATCGACGTCATGTCTTTTGGCGCCACCAAAAACGGCGGCGCCCTGTGTGACGCGATCGTCGTGTTTTCGCCCGATCTGGCCGATGGCCTTGCCGTGCAATTGCGCCGCGCCGGCCAAGTCTGGTCGAAGATGCGCTTTGCCTCGGCGCAGCTGATCGCCTATATCGAGAACGGTCTCTGGCTCGAGATGGCGCGCGCCTCGAACGGGATCGCGGCGCGTATTGCTGCTGCGCTCGGCGATATTCCGGCCGCCCGGCTGCTTGCCCCGATCGAGGTGAACGAGATCTTTCTCGAACTGCCCGACGGGACCATGGAGGCGCTGGAACGTGACGGGTTCCAGTTCTATCGCCGAAGTCGAACCCTCGCCCGCTTTGTCTGCCGTTTCGACACTACCGAAGCCGAGGCCGACGCGCTCGCCACGGCGCTGCGCGGACATCTAGGCGCGACAGCCACTCCTCGCGCGGCCGAATAGCTCGGGTTAACCGAGGGCCGCCGGCGCGGTGCTCGGCCGTCGGAGGGCGGCCCGATCACTCGCGCCCCGCAACGGCCTTTCGGTATGCGTGGTATTCTGCCCATCATGTTCAGCGAATATCTCGATCGTTGGCGGCTGACGCCAGACGGCGAACCGATTGTCACTCAGAGCAGCAGGCTCCTGCCGGTGCGCAGATTGGGCGTGCCGGCAATGCTCAAGGTGGTAGTGAGCCCGCAGGAAAGGGGCGGAGGCCTGCTCATGAAGTGGTGGGATGGTCAGGGTGCGGCGCGCGTGCTGGCGCACGAGGGCGACGCACTTCTTATGGAACGCGCCGAGGGCGGAAGCTCACTCGCTGATCTTGCTCGAAACGATCGTGATGACGAGGCCAGCCGTATCATCTGCGCAGTTGTGGCCCGGCTCCATGCGCCGAGACCGTTGCCGCCCTTAGACCTAATGCCTCTCATGCGCTGGTTTGACGCTCTGGAACCTGCAGCCGAGGTGTGTGGTGGAATCCTCCGCCTCTCGGCGGCAACGGCTTCCAAGTTGCTGGCGACGCCGCGAGATGTGATGGTACTCCACGGTGACATCCATCACGGCAACATCCTCGACTTCGGCCCGCGGGGCTGGCTCGCCATCGACCCCAAGGGACTTAGCGGGCAGCGAAGTTTCGACTACGCCAATATCTTCTGTAACCCCGACCACGAGACGGCGACGATGTCGGGCCGCTTGGCGCACCGGGTAGAACTAATCGCCAAGGCGGCGGCATTAGAACGCGCCCGGCTGTTGCAATGGATACTGGCGTGGGCGGGCTTGTCGGCGGTGTGGCTTCTTGACGATGGCGTGTCCCCGGAGAGCCCCCTCAGGGTAGCGGAACTGGCGGCAGCGGAATTGAGCCGGTGATGGGCTGCTAACCACGAGCCGACGCCAGTGCATTAGTCAACAATTTCGAGCCTTAGGAGGGCTAGTTCACACGGTTAGCTGTCGCGCGGATCATCGCGAAATCGGCGGACGGGTGCGTGCGGCCGGCTTATGCGGGGCGCGACTGGGCTTCACGGTGTAACCTTTGTCCAGACCTAGGCTGGTGCTTGCACGATTTGAGAGCGGTCATTTCCGCACGCGGCTTAATCGCATATAAGTGCAGTCGTATCGTTATTGAAAAGCCGGACAGTATGGCCTTGGAACGGTTCTATCGCCTGCTTGTACTCGGCGTTGGGATATTCATAAATTAGCTGCCCTACCGTGCTAGCGTTACATTGCTTCAAATCAGCGGACCCACTCCAGATACGTACCTAACCCAAGAGTCATGGCCGGACTTGATCGGCTTGATCCGGCCACCCGCGCGCTCGACGCTGCTTCCGTCGGGGCAGAAAAGGCGTGGATCACCGGGTCGAGCCCGGTGATGACGAGTACAGCGGATCGCTGGACATTACGACTGGATCTCGTAAACCGATAGTCAGGGGCTTGACCGGGGAAATCCATCGGCCACGAACCCGGGCATGGTGATGTGGCGGCGCAGGCGACGCGAAGACAAAGGCTGGATTTCGGATCAGTCTCGCTGCGTCTATGGCGGTTTCCTGCTCCCAGACGCGCCGGAGCCTGGCGAAGAGGGTTTCGATCACCTCCTCGTCGGCCGGCGTGAACGGGGCCGGTTGGGGCGCCGGCGCCTTGCCCGCCTGTTTTTCGATGTCCTTCAGAACGTCGAGCAGCATCTTGGTGGCCCGCAAATCCGCCGCGGCGGATTTGTCGACCAGCTGAACGATGACGGCTTCACGCTTGGCGACCAGACGGCGGCGTCCGTTCTCCGTGACGGCGACCGGCTGGTTCAGCGCCTCGACCAGCAGCGCCAGCAGGTTTTTTTCTCGCCTGCCCCGCGGAGGTTGCCGGACTGGCCCTTCTCGAAGCGGCTGTGCAGCGGCGGCTCTCCTGGGCCCACCTTGTAACCGCTGTCCGTCTCCGACATGTGCTTAATGCCGGATTCGGTTCCTGCCGAGGCAAATCGCCTCCCTGCTCGGGCGAGTAGGGAGGCGGGTTCGTAACTATGTGATTTACAGGCGGTTTTGACGATGATTCGGCGCATTTCCGGTTCGGAATCGACTTTTTCTGCCTGCATTTCCGGCCCAGCAGGGAGGAACCGATCGGGTGGGGCGGCGGCAGCGTATGCGGCTTGTCGCGCGCGCCGGATCGGAGCAGCATTGGGCGCGAGTGGGTGTCGTAGCCGAAGCGAAAAGGGGGGAAAGTGCGTTCACTGATGTTTGCCGGATACGCGGCCGCTACCATCGTTATCGGCGGCGCCTTGTCGGGGGCGGCGGCCCAGACCCTGATCGTCGGCAATGACGAGAAGCAGAGCTGGGACGAAAACGGCAAGCCGATCCTCCGTGAGCCCGGAAAAGACACGCTGACGGTGATCGACATTTCCAAACCCGACACACCGCGCATCACGTCGTCGATACCGCTGATTAATTCGGTGGTCGGGCCGCCGACCAACCTGGCGATCACCCCGTCGGGCGATCTCGCTCTCGTCGCCAATTCGATGGAGCCGGTTGTTCAGGGGTGGGGTCACCGGCTGGAGCCCGACAACAAGGTCTTCCTGATCGATCTCAAGGCAAATCCGCCCGCCGTGATCGGCACGATCACGATCGGGAAGCAACCCTCCGGAATGGCGATCAACCCGAAGGGCGATCTGGCGCTCGTCGCCAATCGAGCCGATGGCACGATCTCGGTGCTGTCGATCCGCGGCAAGGACGTTCTGGTTCTCGATACGGTGACGGTCGGCGCGGGTCCCGATCAGGTTTCTACGGTCACGATTACGCCCGACGGCAAGCATGCACTCGCCGTCAAATCCAACGGCAACAAGGTCGCATTGCTATCTATCGATGGCCAGAAGGTGACTTACGACAAGCGCGACCTGCCGGCCGGGATCTTTCCCTACAACATCGCGGTGACACCGGATGGGAAGCTCGCGCTGACCGCAGACACCGGCAACGGCGGGAGTTCCGACGGCAATGTCGACACGGTTAGTGTCATCGACCTCGAGGCAAACCCGCCGCGGGTCATAGACCATGTGACCGTGGGCGACTCTCCCGAGGGTCTCGCAATCAGCCCGAAAGGCGATCTCGCCGTCTCGATCGAGGCTCGCGGCTCCAACATGCCCAAGACCGCTTTCTTCTATCATCCGGCCGGTGCCGTTACGGCCCTCAGGATAGACGGCAAGAGGGTCACCAACGTCGGCGATATCAATGTCGGCGGGCTACCGGAAGGCGGCGCCTTCAGTCCGGATGGGCAATTTCTCTATGTCGGCAACTTCATGGACGGAGATCTGTGGGTCTTGCGAGTGGACGGCACCCAGCTCACCGACACCACGCAACGCATCAAGCTGTCGGGCCATCCGGCGTCGATGCGCAGTGGCCCGCAATAGGGCAGCAGGGTTTCCGGCTCAGCAGCAGGACACGCCGAAGCGATGGCGATTCATCTGACGCGCATCGATGAACTGGCGGTCGTCGCGCTCGACCGGCCGGAGGTGCTGAATGCGCTGAATTTCGAATTGCTGCGCGACCTCGGGGCCGCGCTCGACCAGGTGGCGACGGGCGATGCCCGCGCGCTTCTGGTAACCGGCGCCGGCGACAGAGCCTTTTGCGCCGGCGCCGACGTCAAGGAGCTGATGGGGCGCTCTTTGCGGGCTCAACGCGAGGGCCCCGCTTTCGGACAGGCGATCTTCTCCAGGCTCGACGCGCTGCCGATCCCGTCCATCGCGCTGATCTGCGGATACGCCTTCGGCGGTGGCCTCGAACTGGCGCTCGCGTGCACCTTCCGGCTGGCCGTAGAAAGCGCGAGGCTCGGGTTGCCCGAGATCAAGCTCGGCTTGATCCCGGGTTATGGCGGTACGCAGCGTCAGCCGCGGCTGATCGGTGAAGCGCGCGGGCTCGAAATCATCCTGACCGGCCGCACCGTCGAGGCGGAGGAAGCCGAGCGGATCGGCCTCGTCAATCGCATCGTCAAAGGCGATCTGATCGAGGCCGGGGCGAGCTTCGCGCGCGAGATGACCGGCTACAGCTTGCCCGCGCTGTGCCTGGCCCGCGACGCGGTCCATCGCGGTCTCGCCTTCCCGCTGAAGGAAGGGCTCGAGATCGAGGCCGATCTCAATACCCTAGCCTTCCAGACCACCGATGCCGTCGAAGGCATGTTGGCCTTTCTCGAAAAGCGCAAACCCGCGGTCCGTGACGGATGAGGGGCAGAACTGCGCCCGGTCAAGCGATAAGCGAAGGCACCGCCTCTCGATCCGATCGAACAGCTGCAACGGCACCAACTCCGGCAACCGCCTCGTGGTCGGAATCGGAGCCGAGTTCCTTCGCCATCAGGATTTCGTCGTAATACCTGCCGTAATGCTTCAAGGAGTTCTTTTCGATCCCGTATTCGACAAAACCGAGACGGGCATAGAGCCGCCGCGCTTGTTCGTTGCCCACCACGACGCTCAACTGGATCAGTTCGACACGCGGGCGGGCATGAGCGATAACCGCCTCGACCAATCGGCGCGCGACCCCGAGACCTCGGGCGCCCGGCCGGACATACATGCCCCAGAGCAGGCCCTTATGCGCCTCCTTCTCTCCGTGTCGAACGGCAAGGCCGGCAACTCCCACGATCTCGGCGTCATGAAATGCGCCGAACACCTCGGAACTGCTCAACCGGTCGAAAAACCAGGCCAAAGGCTTGGTAAACTCGGCCTTGAAAGTGCTGCCGAAGGCTTCCGGGCTCTCTTTGAGGCCCGCCAGACGGATGCTGCGGTATAAGGCGGCGTCCCCCGGCGTCAGCTGGCGTATGTAAATATCGGCGGCGTCCAAAACCCTCTCCGCAATCCGCTCCTCGCCACGGTCGCGTCTATTCCTTTCGTCGACCGTGGGTTGCGGCAAACCCTGTATATACGACCTCTCTATGTCAATTTTATGCTCGCTCTCCAGGGGATGCGGAAAGCTTACCTTTCTCGGAACGTTATACCTGCGATTAGACTGCGCAGCAGCAGATCACCATGACATGCCGCTGGTGCGCAGAAGCAGAGCAGATCGCGGTCGCGAAGCTCGTCGCGCGCGCGTAACAAATGATCCTGGCTTCGCAGCCAGCGCTCGTATTTGGCGATAACCGTCGCGCGGTCGCCATCAACGCCGACGCGAAACGGATTGCCCACTTGCTGCCGCGCCCGATGTAGATCGCATCGGCGCGGGCGCCGGCTGTAGCCATCAAAGCCTCCGTATGCCCCATTTGTGAGCGAGAGGCCCACCGGCGGCCGCATGCCCGCATGTCACGCGGTCTTGCGGGTGTGTTTTGCGTGACCGGGAACTGCTCCGGGGCCCAAGCTCATGCGTGGAAACCACATTTTCGAGCAAGAACAGACCGTCGTCATGGTTCGCGGGACGCGCTCGCGCGCGCAAGTTGCTTCGGGTTTGATTACCGAAACTGTGTCGATCCGCAGCTCCGGAGGAGCCATCTGGGGAGGCCATGACGCTGGGACGGGGTACACCGCATCTCGTTCGGATCGCGGAGGCCGCGCGTATTACCGGATTACCGCGATCGTTGTTCCGGAAGTCATTTATGACCGAGGAGAACGGCCGAAAAACATCCCATTGCCGCCGCCATACAGGCGAGTCGGCTGCGCGGTCTATATTCTTGCGAATGAACTTCCGGCATGGATCGAAGGTCTGGGCAAGCAGGATGTGTTACGAGAGAAGAGGCGCCGTGGTCCACCGACAGTCGACGAGCGAATCAAGCGTCGTACGCGCGAACTGGCTTAGGGCTGTGGAAGATTCTTCTTCCCGCCTGGTAATCTCGCCCCCAGCCGATGGGCACGGAGATGAGTGTACCGGGCGAGCATGGACGGAGTCAGATGTCCGCTAATCGCCATGATTTCATTTTCCTGGAGGTCGGTGAACTCGAACAGGCGCGAGATGCCCTTATGTCGGAGGTCGTGCCAGCGCAGATCGGGAAACTCCCTTTCGCTGACGGCATCGCGGAATGCGTGAATGATGCCTCGGCCCGTCTCGACAGGAAGGGGTGACTTTGATGCGATCGCATCGGCGGGGCTTTCCGCGATAAGGACTGGATGCGGCGACCGCTCGGGCCGAACGCGGCACCCGTCGGCGCTTGTCGTTCTTCGTTCGCGGCAAGTCGATATAAGGATATTCGCCGATCAGCCTGGCTCGGCCCCAGGTAAGGCCGGCGAGCTCGCTTTTCTGGATCGAGATAACGATCGCCGCCCTGAGCCATGATCGCGACGATTCTCGGCAGCATCGAGCAACCGATTCTCCATGAGGCGCCTATCGCGGCCATCGGGTTTGGCCGGCCCGTACCCCTGGTTTTACCGGGTTATCGAGCGGAACCTTGTGGGCCCGCGCCCAAGTCTGGATCAGCTTCGATAACGCGTTAAACCGGTGGATGACCGTCTGCGGTCCGCATTCAGCTTCCGGGCCGTACGTCTCACCATCTTCGGCATCATCCTCGTCAGGGTTTCGTGACGCCACTCGATGAGGTCCCAGTCGTGGAGGATATCAGTGACCAATCCGCAAACTTGCTGGTTTTCCAGTAACGCAGCTTGGCCGCGACATTCTTAGCATCTGGCCTATTCCCATAAAGCTTGCCATCGAGCATCCAATCGCAAGCCTGACCGAGGGTGGTCGTGCGAGCCCGTCTGCCGTCGACGAACTCGTCGCCAGTGACCTTGCCCTCGACGATACGCCGCCATTCCTGCGCTTCGCGGAGCGTCTCGAAGGTTTTGGACTAATAGACGCCGTTCCGCTTTACCTGGGCCCGGTATTGGTGGGGCCCGCGGACCTGGATTCCTCCCGACATGGTAGCATCCCTGGCACCTCTTTATGCCGTCGAGTGTGCCATTCCGTGCCGAAAATGCCCGGCTGGCGAGGCGTCATTGTCTATGTCATTGATTTATTTGGAGCGGGTGAAGGGAATCGAACCCTCGTCGTAAGCTTGGGAAGCTTCTGCTCTGCCATTGAGCTACACCCGCTTGGCCGCCGATGATAAGCGATCCGCGGCCTCCTGCAAGCGGTTTGCGGGGTTATCCGCCGTTCGTCCGCTTTGTCGGCGGGTCCACCGCAACGGTGCCCATGTCCGCGGGCACCGACACTTCCAGTATCTCGAGGTCGTCCGAGGTGCGGTTCTCCTGGTGGAGCATACCGCCGGGGATGAAAACAGAGTCGCCGGCCTCTAGCCGGCAGTTCGTTCCGTCCTCGAATTCCAGCTCGACCCAGCCTTTGAGGGTGTAAACGAACTGTCCCTCGCACACATGGTAATGCCAGCCGGTCGGCTGGGTCATTCCGGTGAGGGCAGATGTAACCTGCGCCCGCATCCACCCGTCGGTCGCCTTGGTGACGCCAAGGTCACGGTACTTGAAGAAATCACGCCGGCCCTTGACGAACTGCGGCGTCTTCGCGCTCGTCACCGCGAGCTTCATTGCCGGCTGTGCCTGGGCGGGCTTTTCCTTCAACGCAGTCTGCTCGATGGTCATGCTTGAACCTCCTCCCGAAGACAGTGGCGCCATCATAACAGCATCTAGCGCCGAGCAGCGAGGGCCACCTTCACGCTGCCCGAAGATTGGTGTTAACCTACCCATCTCGTCTTAAGGAGGATCGAATGGCGAATATACCGGGTGCAGTGAGCGATCCCAGCCGTGTGCGCGGTGAAAACATCGAGTTCAAGAGCGGCGGCGACACGATAAAGGGCTACCTCGCCCAACCGAGCCAGTCCGGGCGCTACCCCGGCATCATCGTCATCCATGAAGCCTTTGGACTGGTCGAGCACATCCGCGACCTCGCCCGGCGCTTTGCCAATATCGGCTACAACGCTCTGGCGCCCGACCTCTACACGCGCTCGGGCTCGCCGGACCCGAACAACATGGAATCGGTGTTCCCGGTTATGTTTGGCCTGCCCGATGCTCAGGCGGTCCGCGATCTCGACGCGGTGACAGATCACCTGCGCGGGCTTTCCGGCGCCACCGGCAGGGTTGGCGTCATCGGCTTCTGCTCGGGCGGCCGCCAGACCTTGTTGTTCGCGTGCAGCAGCAGCAAACCCGACGCGGCGATCGACTGCTGGGGCGGGTTCATCCACCGCGCGACACCGGATGCCGAGACGACCCCGTCACGGCCGACTCCGATCCTGAACATGATCGATCGCTTGCATTGCCCGCTATTCGCCGTGTTCGGCGAGGAGGACCAGAACCCGACGGTCGCACAGTCCGAAGAGCTGCGCAGCCGGGCGCAGCGCGCCAGTAAGGACGTCACGATCAAGGTGTACAAGAACGCCGGGCACGCTTTCCTCGCCGACTACCGGCCGAGCTACCGCGAGGGGCCCGCGGCCGAGTTGTGGAAGGATGTGGTGGCGTTCTTCGACAAGCATTTGAAATCCTAGATCCGCTCACGGGTGAGCGCCCGCCCGGCGCCGCAGACGAAAGGGATAGGCATGGCACGCAACAAGATCGCGCTGATCGGCGCCGGGCAGATCGGCGGCACGCTGGCGCTCCTCGCCGGGCTCAAGGAGCTCGGCGACATCACGCTCGTGGACGTCGTCGAGGGCGTACCGCAGGGTAAGGCGCTCGATATCGTCCAGGGCTCGGCGATCGAGAGCTACGATGCGGTTATCGACGGCTCCAACGACTACGCCGACATCAAGGGTGCCGACGTGGTCATCGTGACCGCCGGCATACCCCGCAAGCCCGGGATGAGCCGTGACGATCTGATCGGGGTCAATGCTGGCATCGTCAATACGGTCGGCGAGGCGATCAAAAAGCACTGCCCGGGGGCTTTCGTCATCACCATCACCAATCCGCTCGACGTGATGGTGTGGGTCATGCGCGAGGCCTGCGGGCTGCCGCCGCAGCGCGTCGTCGGCATGGCGGGCATCCTCGACAGCTCCCGCTTCCGTTATTTCCTCGCGCAGGAATTCGGGGTCTCGGTCGAGGACGTGACCGCCTTCGTGCTCGGCGGCCACGGCGACACGATGGTGCCGCTGGTGCGCTATTCGACCGTCGCGGGGATCCCCTTGCCCGACCTGGTCAAGATGGGATGGACGACGCAGGAGCGGCTCGACAAGATCGTCCAGCGCACGCGCGACGGCGGCGGCGAGATCGTCGGTCTGTTGAAGACCGGCTCGGCCTTTTACGCACCCGCCAGTTCGGCAATTCTGATGGCGGAAGCCTATCTCCGCGACAAGAAGCGCGTCCTGCCCTGCGCAGCCTGGCTCGACGGCCAGTATGGGGTGCGCGATCTTTATGTCGGCGTCCCGGTCGTCATCGGCGCGGGCGGTGTGGAGCGCGTCGTCGAGATCTCGCTCAATAGCGAGGAGAAGGCGGCCTTCGACAAATCGGTCGCAGCGGTCCGCGAATTGATCGGTGTCGTCAAGAACATGCGGAATTGAGCCGGCGAGGGCCAGTGTTCACTGGTTCCGGGCTCGCAGCCAAGCCGCACCGCGGAACGACTGGGCTGTCATCCCGGGAGCCCATCGGGCGGGCCCGGAATCGATGAACACGGACAGCCTCGATGTTAATCTAATGCCTCTCAGCGTGGCGGGATGCGATGAATATTCACGAATATCAGGCAAAAGAGCTGCTGGCGAAGTTCGGGGTCGCGGTGCCGCGCGGCGGGGTGGCGTATACCGCCGCCGAGGCGGTCGAGGCGGCACGCCGGCTCGGCGGCGAGGTTTGGGTCGTCAAGGCGCAGATCCATGCCGGCGGTCGCGGCAAGGCGGGCGGGGTCAAGGTCTGCCGCTCGGAAGAAGAAGTTGCGGCCGCGGCCCGCGCGCTCCTCGGCAAGAACCTCGTCACGCACCAGACCGGACCCGCAGGTCGCGAGGTCAAGCGGGTCTACGTCGAGGAAGGCTGCGACATCGCACGTGAGCTTTATCTGGGCCTGTTGATCGACCGTGACACCGGACGGGTCACCTTGATCGGCTCGACAGAGGGCGGAGTGGAGATCGAGGAGGTCGCAGCGCACTCGCCGGAAAAGATCTTGAAGGTGACGGTCGACCCGGCAAGCGGGATCGAGCCCTTCCATGCGCGCAACATCGCCTACGGTCTCGCGCTGGAGGGCGCCCAAATTGGCGTCGCCGTCAAGTTCGTCACGGCGCTCTATCGGGCGTTTTGTGAGCTCGATGCGTCGGTCGTCGAGATCAACCCGCTGGTCGTGACCGGTGCGG
>Ga0207693_10000682_pt1 | contig 30507 bp, 28 predicted proteins | sample LARL81metaG_FD_184347 | JGI IMG/M metagenome (GOLD analysis project Ga0207693, IMG submission 184347) | Corn, switchgrass and miscanthus rhizosphere microbial communities from Kellogg Biological Station, Michigan, USA - LAR L8-1 metaG... | ecosystem: Host-associated > Plants > Roots >... | reverse complement strand
AAGAAAGACCAAGACCAGCAGGAGAAGGATCAGCAACAGAAGAAAGATCAGCAACAGCAACAGCAACAGCAATCACAAAACGATCAGCAGCAACAGCAGAACCAACAATCACAAAACAATCAGCAGCAAAACCGGGATCAGCAGCAGGCTAAGAATAACCAGGAACAACGGAATCAACAAAATCAGCAGGAGGAGCAGCAGAAAGATCAGCAGCAGCAGAGTTCTGATAAACAGGATAAAGACAAGCAGCAGCAAGCCAAGCCTTCGCCAAGCCCCGGGAAGCAATCTGAAAAGAAAGATCAACACGGTGCCGGGGAATCACCGACACCAACTCCGAGCGAGGGGTCGAACGCTTCGCCAAACCCAGGAGAACGCGAAGAGAGCCCGTCGCCGTCACCAGGGGAAAATTCCGGTGCTGGTGAAAGTCCGTCTCCGACACCCTCAAGTTCACCGAACAAACCGCGATCGGGTGAAATCAAGAGCGCCGGCGAACCGAACAAGGAGCAACAGGAGGAGCAAGCGGCCGAAGCCGAAGCGATGCAACGCGGTGAAATGAGTCCGCAGCAGGCGGCGCGATTATTCCAAGCGATGAAGGACGAGGAAGCGCGGGTGCAACTGGATGAACGCAGGCCCGTCCATCCTGTCTATAACGACTGGTAGGGCGAAGATTGATGGTTGATTGTTGAAGGTGATGTTCCGACGCGTTTTCGTTCTGATTTTTCTAGTAGGTGCTGCGGTGCAGTTCGCATGCGCTGATTCGCCGAAAATCACGGCGGTGCTGACTAGTTCGGAAGTAGTGGTCGGCGAGACAGTGCAGCTGGAGATCCAAATCGACAACGCCCGTGCGTCAGCGATAACGCCGCGTGATATCGAGGTGCCGGGTTTGCAGATTCATTACACGGGCGAATCGACGCAAATGACGATGCGAAATTTTTCCGTCTCGTCGTCAATCACTTACAGCTACACGATTCTACCGGAAAAATCCGGAACCTATAAAATTCCACCCCAAACCATTCGCGTCGGTAAAGATAATTTGCAGACACCGCAACTGACGTTGCGGGTGGCGGATTCGTCCAGGGCGACGGCCGGCAGGAGGGGCAACCGAGCACCCTCTGGAAGTGCGCCGGCTGACAGCGGGCAGAATGCCGAAGAAAAGATCGCATTCGCAGAGCTATTGGTGCCGAAAAAGACCGCCTACGTGGGCGAAATCATTCCCGTGGTACTACGCATCGGATTCAACTCGCGAACGCAGCTCAGGGAAATGGCGGTGCCGCAGATTAACGGTCAGGGGTTTACCGTCCAAAAGCTAAGCGAAGGCGAAAAGAATTTGGAGACGATCGACGGGCAAAGCTACGTCGTTTTCACTTACAAGACTGCGATTTCCGCAGCGCGACCCGGCGATTTTCAGATTGGTCCCGTCGAAGAGAAAGCCAATGTGCTCGTTGCACGACGCAGCTCGGGCGTGCGACGCAGACCGTTTGATCCTTTTAGTGGCGAAGATCCCTTTTCCGATCCCTTCTTTATGCCGTTTGGAGGGCTGATGGAGCAGCATGAGATCAGCATCAAGAGCGACCCGGTTCCGCTGGAGGTAAGGTCGTTGCCATCGGGAGCGCCGGCAAATTTCTCAGGCGCAATCGGTAGTTTTTCGATGACGGCAGAAGCGAATCCGAAGCGCGTGCAGGTGGGGGATCCGATCACCATCAAAGCGGCGATCGCGGGCCGCGGAAACTTTGATCGCATGAACGCCCCGGAATTAAGCGACGAGCGCGGTTGGCATAAGTATCCGCCGTCATCGAATTTCAAACAAGATGATGACGTCGGGATCAGCGGCACAAAATCCTTCGAGCTGGTGGTGTCGCCTAACGAGAAATTGACAACTATTGCGCCGCTGGTCTTCAGTTACTTTGATCCAGCGAAAGACCGGTATATCACGTTACAGAGCGAAGCGATGCCGATCACGGTGGAAGGCAATGCACAAGCAACACCGGCGGCGGCTGGAGCTGCGACCGGAGCAGCCGTGGCGCCGAATCTGGCCGGCCCGCAGAAGCCACAGGACATATTGCATCAAATTAATGAGCGCGGCAAAATCGTGCACACGTTCGCGCCCCTTTACGCGTGGCGGGGCTTTTGGCTGGCGCAACTTTTCCCGCTCGTGCTGGCGCTGGGACTGGTGGGTTGGAAAGTGCAAAATATCCGGGCATCCAACCGCGCAGCGTTGCGCGCGGCCCAATTGCAACACGAAAAGGATGAGCTTTTGCGAAAATTACGACGAAAGCAACTCGCGCCGCGCGACTATTTCTCAGACGCCTCGCGTGTCGTTCAACTAAAGACTGCGCTCAAGGAAAATAATATCGAACCGGCGACAGTGGATGCCGAAACAGCCACACGAGTTTTCGGTTTGGACCCGGAGCAGAGCGAACGGATGCGGCGACTGTTCGCCAAAAGTGATGAGCTGCGCTACAGCGGCAATGGTGGGGATGGGGCACTAACGAGTGATGGACGCCGCGAAGCATTGGAGTTGATCGAAAGCCTGCCATGAAAGTCCGAACCATATCGCGCGGCGCCCCTCACCTCGGTCCGTCTCCGGCAACAGAGCGTATTATGAATGCTGACGGGCCGAAACGTCGGAATCTTGTTTGGAGAGCGTTCCTTCAGATTATTTTCTGTCTCTTTGTTGTTTCTCCAGCAGCAAACGCCGCGACAAGCGAGGATATGTTTGCGACGGCGAACACAGAATTTAAAGCGGGATATTTTAAGGCGGCAATCACAGACTACGGCGCGGTCGTCCAGTCGGGCGAGTGGAGCGCAAATTTGTTCTATGACCTGGGCAATGCCTATTTCCGCGACAGCGATTTCGGGCGCGCAATTTTGAATTATGAGCGGGCGTTGCAGTTGGATCGCAATCATCCGGAGGCCGACGCGAACCTGCGAATTGCGCGAGATCAAACTCACGCACTGGAACTGGCACCGGCGTCGTTGGAAAAATACTTGAATTTCGCCAGCGCGAAATCATTCACTATCCTGGCGGCAATTTTGTTCTGGGGAACGATTATTCTTTCGGTTCTTCGCCGGCGGAAAGTGCTGTGGATGACAATTGGTTTGCTTTTGACTGCGGGTTGCGGCTTGGCCGCTTACAAATTGGAAAACGGCACGCGTGGGCAGGGCGTTGCAGTGGTGGTGGCAGACAACGCCGAGGCCAGAGTTGCGACGGCCGATAGTGCAAAGAGCGTTCTGGCGCTGCCGCCGGGAAGCGAAGTTGTGATTTTGCAAGAACGCGGTGACTGGAGTTACGCGGCGCTGCCAAATGAGCAGCGCGGGTGGATCTCAACGAAGGCAGTGGAGAAGGTGCGGTTGTAACGGGTGCCGAAACAACGCGCTTCTGCGCGTCCAAGAGGTCGACTGGCGGCGATTTTCAATGCCGTTTTTTAGTCGGCCGTCAGAGCCGGACTAGCGTTGAAGACTCCTCTTTGACATCAACGGGCAGGATGCCCGTTGGTCCCACAGGCGGGACCCCTGTGCTACAGCGGTGCTACTTGAGAAGCGGGCAAATGCCGACATCTTGGAAATTGTGAAAGCGGAGTGGGATGTCGGAACAAGTAAGAAAGCGTTCCAGATCAATCTCGACGCCAAGCGTTACGGCACCTTTGCTGAAATCGGCGCCGGGCAGGAGGTGGCGCGCCGTTTTTTCCACGTTGGCGGCGCTTCGGGCACGATCGCGAAAACGATGTCCGCCTATGACATGACATTCAGCGACGCGATTTACGGGCCGACCGATCGCTACGTCAGCCGGGTTCGGCTCGGCACGATGCTCGACCGTGAATATAAGCTATTGATCGAACGGCTTGATCAAAAGCTTGGCGCGGAGCGGCTCTTTTTTGTTTTTGCCGATACGGTGGCGGCGCGCAGTTTTAAACAACACAGCGAAGCACACGGCTGGTTAGGCGTTCGTTTTCAAACGGAACGCGGTGGCGAACCGAGCCAGATCATTATTCATGTGCGGATGCTGGACGAAGCCAACGTCGATCAACAGGAAGCGCTGGGCGTGATTGGAGTGAATTTGATTCACGGCGCGTTTTATTGTCCGAAGCCGGAGGAATTGATCTCGTCGCTGGGGGAGAATCTCGCGCACGGCCGCCTCGAAGTCGACATGATCAAATTCTCCGGACCCGCCTTTTCCCAGGTCGACAACCGGCTCATGAGTCTGCAACTCGTTAGCCAGGGTTTGACGGACGCGGTGATGTTCCGGGCGGACGGCGAAACGGTGCAGCCAGCGGAAGTCTTTTACAAAAAAGCGATCCTGGTGGAACGCGGCAGTTTTCGGCCGGTCACCTATGCCACCAATGACATGCTGGACGGGGCCCGCCGGAAATTTCTGGCGGAATCCGGCTGCGCTGAGTCCGACCTGGTCGTGCTCATGGAGATGACGTTGGAGAACTTGCTTGCTGAAGGCCAGCTAAACCATGCCGATTTTTTGGCGCGAGTCGATATTCTCGGCGCGCTCGGCCGAACGGTTCTGATCTCGAAGTTTGGCGAATACTATCGGATCGCCGGTTATCTCTCCCGTTATACGAGCGAGATGGTCGGCCTGGTCATGGGAGTTCCGAGTCTGATGGAAATTTTCGATGAAAAATATTACTTGAATTTGGAAGGCGGGATTTTGGAAGCACTCGGTCGAATGTTCAAAGGCGCCTTCAAACTCTATGTCTACCCGATGATTGACGAGGCCACCGGAAGAATCATCCCCGCCCATGAAATTGAGGTCGCGCCGAACCTGAAAGCGCTATTCCGATTCATCGTGGACAACAATTTCATCGTCGAAATCACTGATTATCATCCGGAATACCTCAAAATCTTCCCTCCCGACGCACTGGTGAAACTGCAGAGCGGCGACCGCGATTGGGAGAAAATGGTGCCGCCTGAGGTGTCGCAAATAATCAAGGAGCGCGGTTTCTTCGGGTACAGGACGTCGCCGGCGGCAGCGGCGTGAAAGCGTAGCGGCGGTCTATGACCGGCGAGCCTTGAGGAATTTCGGCGGTCATAGACCTTCCCTACAGAGACCTCGGCACTCGGGCGTTCGAGGTTCGATATTACGAGGGTACGCAGTAGCTGAACACCTCGCAGAATCGGGGGGCGGCGGGCACGTTTCCCGCTACAAGCAGCAGAATTCATGGCGAAACGCGGAAATTCTGTCATTGGCATCGATCTTGGCAAGCGCGCGTATAAGGCGGTGCTGTTGAACAAGAAGAGCGAGACGCGCTATGCCCTGACCAGTTTCGCCTCACACGAGGTGCCCGAAGAAGTGACAACGACCGACGAGGTCGCGCAGCACATCAAGCAGCTGTTGAAAGACCTTGGCGGATTTACCAAAAGCTGCGCTCTGGCGGTTTCAGACCCGGACGCGCTGTTGCGGATTATCGAGCAACCCGCCACGCCGCCCCAGCTATTGCGCAACGCTCTTCGCTACAACGGGCTGAGCATGCTGAACCAGGATTGCAAAGATTTCGTGCTGGATGTCGCCAGCATTTCCTACAACGGCGGACAGGCCGTTGCTATCGCCGCAGCGGGCGAAGGCGAAGGGCACGTGGCAACACAAGTGCAGGCCCCGCCCGCCACCCAAACACAAACCCAAACGCGTTACCTCGTAGGCGGTCTTTTGCGGTCGCGGGTAAAGGAACTTTCCGAAGCCATGGCGAAGACCCGCTTATCGGTCGAATTGATGCAACTGGCGCCGGTTTGTTCCTTCAACGCCTTCGAAGTGGCGTATCCTAACGTTCACCAGAAAGAAGCTTTCCTCCTGCTCGATCTCGGTCATCTGCAAAGCACTGTGCTGATCGGTTGCAACGGCGAACTGACCCTCACCCGCGCCTTCGATTACGGCGGCAAACATTTCACCCAAGCCCTCACCGCCGACGGAGCCCTCGACGCCAACGCCGCTCACCTTATGATTAAGGAGGGCGATCCAGGAATGGCCGACATTTGCCGCAACACTCTTTCGCGGCTCTGCACGGAAGTGCGGAATTCCGTGGGCTTCTTTGAAGGACAACACGAAACTTCCATTCAGCGACTCTACGTCTCGGGAGGATTGTCACGCGCCGAAATGATCTTGCAGACGTTGAGTGATGAACTTGGTTTGCCCTGCGAAGTTTGGGATCCCCTCGAAAACTGCGAGGTCGCATTGCCGGCGGCAAAACGCAAAAACCTGCAGCAAGAATTTGTTTCACTCAATGTCGCCTGTGGGGCGGCCTTCGAATACCTGCGAACGTAACGCCCATGCCCCTGCAATTAAACCTTCTCCATGAAGAAATTCTGCAGCAGCGGCAGCGACAACGCGACCCGCTTAAGCTCAGTCTTTATGCCGCCATCGGCTTGGGGGCATTGCTGATATTGAATTATCTTTGGACCGGCTATCGCGTCCTGGAGGGCAAGAGTCGCCTCAATTCCATTCAGGCGGAGTGGGGCAAAATCGAGCCGAAAGTCACCGAGGCGCAGAAACGATCTGACGAATTAAACGGCATCATCAGTACAACGAACGCACTCGACGGTTATATTGAGAACCGCTTTTACTGGGCACCGTTGCTGGAAAAGGTGGCGCATTGCGTTACGCCAAATATTCAGATTACCGCACTCGAAGGCATCGTCGAAGACGACAAAGGCCTCGTCACTGTGACTTTGGATGGTATGGCCGGCGGACGCGAACCTCGTGGTGTGGCGGAGGATTTCCGGCAGATGTTGCTGGAACAGGTCGGCAAGGAACAGCCGACGGTGAAGGTGGAATTCAAGACCCTCGAAGACCTCGATACCACTGTCGCAGTCGGCGGCAACAATGTAACTACCGCTCATTTCGTAGTCACAGTTGGGATGGAGCCGTTCCCCAAAGCGGCGACACCGGCGCCGACCGAGCACAAATCTCGCCCGAAAAAGGAGGAGTCCTAACGTGAATAAAGAGCAGGTCAAAAAACTGTTGTTGGGAGCACTTGGCTTGATCGCGCTGCTCTACGTCTACTTTTCTTTCTTTCTGGGACCGCTCAACAAAAGCCGCAACGCGGTTCAGGCAAAGGTCAAGGATTTGCAGACCAAAATCTCGACGTCCAAAACCGAGATATCCAAGGCGACAAAACTGGAGGAGACCGCTCACTCCGCGACTGTTCGCTACGATGGCCTGCGTGCGCTTAGTCCTGACGGCGCGCCGATCGCTTGGTTTCCGCCTCGGATGAGAACGTTTCTGACCAGCCATCAGATCGACAAGGGAACGACCCGCCTTGAAACGAACAGCGATTTCAAGGAAAAAGAGCTCGCAGATTGGAGTCGCTATCTTTGGATCATCGATTTGCCGCAGGCAGATTTTGAGAGCCTCGGAAACGCCATCGCTCAACTCGAAAACACAAACCCACTCCTTTCCATCAAGAAATTGCGGATTCACGCTGCTACCGAAGACCCTGAGATGCAGAAGGTCGTCTTCACGGCCGCCACCATCATTTACAAGAAATGAAGAAGCTCCTTTATCTTGGCTTTGTCCTCTGCGCCGCCGTAGCCCTGGCGGATGAAACGCCGCCGATCGAATTGAAGCACAAGTCTTCCTTCAATATGGGAGCAAATGAACGTAACCCATTCTGGCCAATTGGATGGAAACCGGCTCCGAAACTGGCTAAGAACGAGCACGGACCGGCAATTCCTCCTTCAGCATTCGTGGTTTCGACAATTGTTCTCGATCCAAAAGGTCGTTACACCATCATCAATGGCAGGATAATGGGCGAAGGTCAGCAGTTCGGATTGCAGATCGGCAGCACCGTTCATCAGATCACGGTCAAGGCGATCGAAGACGGCCACGTGGTCCTTGTTCGAGGAGAGCAGGAAATCGTCGTTGCGTTGCGCCGGAAATAATTAGTTCCGACGCAGTTTTTAAGGTTGCATTTAGCCTGCAGGCGCGCCAAATATCTGGCTCGTCGACAAAACCTTGTAAACTTGGCACTTCTCATTTGTTTATGAAATTCTCATTGCTACTGTCTTTTTTCATCGCCAGCGTCGCATTCGCCAGCGGGCCAGCAGGCAATTTCCGTCAGGCCTACGGACCGTTCTTTCATCCTCAGCCCCCGAATAACGCGAATAACACGCAACGATTTGCGAACGAGCCAGTCCACCGCTGGAACAAAATCGCGATCGACGCCACCGGTTTGGATCACACCCCGGTTGCTCCCGGGGAGCATCGCACCTTCGGCGAACAGCTCGGGCCCGGCCGCGCCAGCCGCGCCATGGCCATTGTCCACATCGCCATCTTTGACGCAATCAACGCCTCGCTCGGAAAATACCATAGCTATACCGGGATCCAGTCAGCCCCCCACCCTTATTCAACCGCAGCCGCGGTCGCACAGGCGGCGCACGACACCTTGAGTTCTCTTTACCCATCACAAAAGGCAACCTTTGATCAGGCACTCACTGACGATCTGTTGGGCCTCAAAAACGAATCATCGAAGAACAACGGTATCGCGTTGGGGAAACAAATCGCCGCTGCCATTCTCGCCTTGCGCGTTTCCGATGGCTCGGAAAAGCCGGAACTGCATCTTGGGGTCGATTACACCACCAGCAATCTTCCAGGGCACTGGCGGCAGGATCCAATCAGCCAAATTCCGGTCGCGCTCGGCGTGCACTGGGGTGCATGCAAAACGTTCGTGATAAAATCCGGCACACAGTTTCTGGCTCCGCCCCCACCGGACATGATCAGCGCCAGATACGCCGCGGCTTACGATGAAGTGAAGAATTTCGGCGGCGATGGAATTACGACGCCGACGCAGCGGACGCCAGAGCAGACATTCATCGGCACCTTCTGGGCTTACGATGGAACGCCCAGTCTTTGCGCACCGCCTCGACTCTACAATCAAATCACTGTCCACATTGCAAACCAGACCCACCTCCGCCCGGTGGAAGTCGCTCGCCTGCTTGCTTTGATCAACGTCGCGATGGCCGATACCGCGATGGGCGTTTGGGAAGCGAAATATCGCTACGATTTTTGGCGGCCTATTACCGGGATCCGCGAATCCGATCCCGGGGCCGGACCGACTGGCGCGGGAGATGGCAATCCGGCTACAACTGGCGATCGGACCTTTACTCCGCTGGGCGCGCCGGCCAGTAACCTAAACGGTCCGAATTTTACTCCGCCCTTCCCCGCTTATCCTTCCGGCCACGCGGGATTCGGCGGCGCCATATTTGAAACGATTCGCCGTTTTTATGGAACGGATAACATCGGCTTCACTTTCGTTTCCGATGAATTCAATGGCGTAACTAAAGACCACGACGGCAATGTTCGACCCTACATGCCGCGCAGTTTTTCGAGTCTGTCGCAAGCCGAAGATGAAAACGGGCAGAGCCGCATCTATCTCGGCATCCACTGGCACTTCGATAAGACCGCCGGCATCAATCAGGGTCGACGCATCGCCGACTACATTTTCGATCACGCATTCCTGCCGGTTAAAAGCGAGTAGCAATTCCCATCGGCTGCCATAGGCCAGACGAGCGCTAACCACTAGGCTGCGACTTCAGCCAGGGGAACGAATTCGCTTTCGTGCAATTCCACCCGTTTGCGACCAGCCAAGAGCCGATACCATTCAGCAGCCGACCCGATCACAATCAACAACACCAGCACCAGAAACGTAGCGGCGACAAAAATATCGACGCGATACATCGCCGCCTGGCGAACGAGCACCGCCGCGGCATTCGCGTCCGCAGCCTGAACGCTTTTTGCGATCGCTGATTGCGCACTAGCCAACAGACCGAGATTGGGGTCGGGAGAGAAAATCTTGATGTAACCGGCCGAGAACGTGACCAGACACATGAAAAGCAGCGGCACCAGTGTGACATAAAGATATCGCGCTTTGCCCATCTTAATTAGCAGAGTCGTGCCGAGACAGAGCGCAACCACGGAAAGGAGTTGGTTGGCCAGACCAAAGAGCGGCCAGAGCGTGTTGATGCCGCCGAGCGGATCGATAACCCCCTGATACAAGAACCAGCCCCAGGCCGCGACCAACAACAAACTGGCGAACCCGTTCGCAACCCAAGAACGTGTATTACCGAGCGGGCGCCACAAGTTTCCCAACAAATCTTGCAGTAAGAACCGCCCCACTCTCGTGCCGGCATCAATCGTCGTCAGAATAAACAACGCCTCAAACATGATGGCGAAATGATACCAGAGCGCCAATGCCGTCGGGCTGGCCGAAACGCGCGCGAACATGTGCGCCATGCCGACCGCGAAAGTCGGTGCGCCGCCGGCGCGATTGAACATCGTTTGCTCCCCTAGATTTTGCGCCAGATCGGTCATCTCTGATTCCGTCACCGGAAACCCGGCAGCTGAGACTTTCGCCACCACTTCCGTCGGCGTTCCCTTGGTGTTGATGGCGAAGTATTCACCCGGCTGAATCACGCAGGCGGCGATCATCGCCATTAATGCCACCATCATCTCGGTAATCATGGCGCCGTAACCGATGTCGCGAATCCGCGACTCGCGCTCCAGCATTTTCGGCGTCGTTCCCGAAGCGATGAGCGAGTGAAACCCTGAAACGGCGCCACACGCGATGGTGATGCAAACAAAAGGAAACACCGGACCTGCAAAGACCAATCCGGTCCCGTCGATGAATTTTGTCAGTGGCGGCATTTGCAGCACCGGGTGAATCAATACCACCGCCACCGCGAGCGCAGCGACAGTGCCGATTTTCATGAACGTGCTGAGATAATCCCGCGGCGTCAGCAACATCCACACCGGCAGGATCGACGCCGCCAGCCCGTAAATCATGATCGCCCAAGCGAGCCATCGATCACTGTGTCGAAACCAGGCTCCGATCACCGGATAATTCCCGAGAAATTGGCCGCCCCAGACCGCGAAGAAAAGCCCGACAACTCCGAACGCAGTGATCCATGTGACACTGAACCGGCCGGTGCGCAATCCCGCACCCATGATCAACGCAATCGGGATTGTCATTGCGATGGTAAAAACACCCCACGGACTTTTTGCCAGCGCTTGCACCACCACGAGCGCGAGCACCGCCAGCAAAATGATCATGATCGCCAGGACGCTGATCAACGCCAGCGCGCCGACGCCTGGGCCAATTTCCTCCTTTACCATTTGCCCCAGCGTTTTGCCCCGCCGTCGCACCGAGGCAAAGAGCACAATCATGTCGTGCACCCCGCCACCAAGAGTCGCGCCAATCAAAATCCAGAGGGTTCCGGGCAAAAACCCGAACTGCGCGGCCAGCACCGGCCCAACCAGCGGCCCGGGTCCGGCGATAGCGGCAAAATGATGCCCGAAAACCATCCAGCGATTGGTCGGAACAAAATCTTTACCGTCGTTTTGGACCAGCGCGGGAGTGGCCCGCTCGTCGTTTAGCAAAAGCACCCTGGTAGCGAGCCATTTAGAATAAAAACGATAGCTGATCGCAAACGCGCACAGGCCGGCGACAATGATCCAGAGCGCGTTAATCTGTTCGCCTCGTGACAACGCCAGGACCGCAATCGCCCCGAGGCCAAGGAAGCTCACCGCGATCCAGAGCAATTTTTTCCACCAGCTCATTGGCAAGGAATGTACCGTGCCTTGCGGCTTTCGCCACCTGTCAACCGTTGACAGCACGGCCTTACCGCGTTACCAACCGCCCTTGCGTCTCTCCCAGAAACTTGGAAAAATCCTTACCGGCGAAGCCTTCGAAAGCGCACGGCGCCGCACCCGTGCAATCTTGCGCAATCGCCGGTTTCCCGTCCGCATCAGCGCCGACACCATTATCAAATCGATCGACGCGAACGAGTTCGAACAAATTCGCCGCAAATATGCGGTCGACGATCCCGGCGATGCGCCACCGAAATACCTCGATCTCGAGCATTGGATTCGAATCAATCTGCAACGTGTGCGCGAGTTGGGTCTCGACTATGCTCCGCCTTCGCGCATTCTCGATCTCGGCTGCGGCACCGGATATTTTCTCTACATCAACAAATTTCTCGGGCACGAAATTCTCGGGCTCGATGTCGATGATTTTCCGATGTTTCGCGAGCTAACCGAGCTACTGCGCATCCCCCGCACCATCGCGCGGGTCGAGGCGTTTCAGCCATTGCCAAAGTTCGATCGCAAATTTGATTTCATCACCGCCCATCTGATTTGCTTCAATAATCACAAGAGCGACAGGCTTTGGGGGCCTGCCGAATGGGATTACTTCTTGAACGATGTCGCTACCCATCTGGCGCCGAATGGCCGGATCTGGCTGGAATTGAATCGAGAATACGACGGCAGCTACTACACCCCGGAATTGAAGGCCTTTTTTGAAGAACGCGGAGCCGATTTGCAATCCTTCCGCGTCATTTTCAATCCAGGGACTCTCGTGCCTTCCGAAGCTGCGTTAGTCGCGCATTAAAATCGTCGCGCCGGCGGCGGTGCTCCTCGACCACTTCTTTCGGCGCGCGTTCGACAAATGATTGGTTCCCGAGCTTCGCTTCCGTGGCTTTCAAGTCCGCTTCAAGCTTCGCGACTTCCCTATCCAAACGTTCCCGCTCGGCCGCGCGATCCGTTTCTCCGGCAATCAGAAACAGTTCGCCGAGTTTCGTTGCCGCAACCGATGATCGCCCCGGTGCGGTGACGTTTGGATCAATTTCCAGCGATTCCGCATTCAGCAAACGCGCAATCGTCGCCATTTCGTCTTTCGCCCAAGTCTCGTGAGAACGCAGGACGAATTTCGCCTTTTGATTCGATGGCACACGTGCCTCAGCTCTGAGGTTTCGTCCCGCTTCAACTGCTTGGTAAATCGCACCTACCCGAGTTCGCGCCGCTGCACGGAGCGATTCGGCCAGGCTGATCGCTTCCGGGATAGATGCAAGGTCGAGAAAATCATTTTCGGCGCTGGCAAAACCCATCAACGACCACAGCTCTTCCGTCAGGTGCGGCATAATTGGATGGAGCAGTCGAACAATGGCAGAAAGAACGAAATCCATCGTCGTCAGGGTCGATTGTTTCCGCGCCACGTTCTCGCCGAAAATATCGGTCTTCGCTGCTTCGACGAACCAGTCGCAAAAATCGCCCCAAACAAAATCGTATAGCCGTTGGGCCACGGTATTGAACTGATACTCGCGATAGGCGGCCTCGACGGCGTCGATGGTTTCGCTAAGACGCGCCAGCACTTCGATCGCGTAAATCGAAAGCTCGGTCCCTCTTAGCTCCGGCTTCCGCTCTGATGGTCCATGCATCTGGCGAAAACGGGCCGCGTTCCACAGTTTCGTCGCAAAATTTCTGCCTTCTTCGATTTGTTTTTCGTCGAAACGAATGTCCTGCCCGCTCGGTGCGATTCGCATTAATCCAAAACGCAAACCATCCGCTCCATATTTCGCGATCAAATCGAGCGGATCGGGCGAATTGCCGAGCGATTTCGACATTTTGCGCCCTTGTTTGTCACGAATGATCCCGGTGAAGAAAACATCATGAAACGCGATGTTATCTTCGTCGCGTTCGGTTTTACCGGGCTTGAATTCCAACCCGGCGATGATCATGCGCGCAACCCAGAAGAAGATGATATCCGGTCCGGTCACGAGCACCGAGGTCGGGTAAAACTTCGCCCGTGTTTCCGCATCCATCGTCTCATAGGCCCACAACCACGACGAAAACCAGGTATCGAGAGTATCCGGATCCTGCACCCAATTCTCCACGTCCGGCGGCGGTTCGATCCCGACAAAGATCTCCTCTGATTTCCGCCCTCTCTCCTCTGCTCTCTGTTTCCGGTACCAAGCCGGGATGCGATGCCCCCACCAAACCTGCCGGCTAATGCACCAGTCTTGAATATTCTCCAGCCATTGTGCGTAAACCTTTTCCCAGTGTGCTGGGAAGAATCGAATCAGGTGTTCGCGCACCACCGCGAGCGCTTCCTTTGTTTTCGGATATCGCAGAAACCATTGCTCACTGATCCGCGGCTCGATCGGAACGTCGCTCCGATCACTGAAGCCGACGTTATTTTCATACGGCTCCGTCTTCGCCAGCATTCCTTTTTCCTGCAAGAGCTCGGCCGCGCGCTTGCGCGCTTCGAAACGATCCAGCCCATGCAATTCCGGAACGGCCGGACAATTAATCCGTCCAGTTTCCGTTAGGACATCGACGATCGGTAATTTGTGGCGCTGGCCAATCTCGAAATCGACATTGTCGTGCGCCGGCGTCACTTTCAAAATACCGGTGCCGAATTCGGGATCAATCAATTCGTCAGCGACAATTGGAATCTCCTCGCGCGCCAGCGGTCGCCAGACCCGTTTACCGACAAGGTCTGCGTACCGCTTGTCGTTAGGAGGAACTGCCACCGCGGTATCGGCCATAATCGTTTCCGGACGTGTCGTAGCCACTTCCAAAAAACAGCCGGGGTCATCGACCAGCTCATAACGAACAAAATAGAGACTTCCTTTTTGCGGTTTATTGATGACTTCCTCGTCGGATAACGCTGTCTGCGCCGCCGGATCCCAGTTAATCATGCGCCGACCGCGATAGATCAGCCGCTTCTGGTAAAGATCGACAAAAACCTCCTCAACAGCGCGAATGTACTCGGCGTCAAAGGTGTAGCGTTGGCGCGACCAGTCGCAGGAACAGCCGAGCCGCTTCAGTTGTTGAATAATGATCCCGCCATGTTTGTCTTGCCATTCCAGAACGCGTTCCAGAAATTTTTCGCGGCCAAGATCGTGACGCGTCACGCCTTCATTCTTGCGCAGCCATTTCTCGACCGCGGTCTGGGTCCCGATGCCGGCGTGATCCGTCCCCGGTAGCCACAGCACCTCGTGGCCCTGCATCCGCGCACGCCGCGCCAGAATATCCTGGATGGTGTTATTGAGTACGTGACCCAGGGTAAGGACACCCGTGACATTTGGTGGTGGGATGACGATCGAGAACGCCGGTTTGTTTGATTTGGCATCGGCGCGAAACGCCTCGGCATCGAGCCAGCGTTGATACCACTTCGGCTCAACTGTTTTCGGATCGTAGGTTTTCGGCAACTCAGCCATGAGAGTAACGCCTGCTCAGGCGTGCGAGTCGCTAACAAACGCACGCACAAGGTTTACGCCACTTGATTCATCCACAGATTTCGCGGTGCGGCTCCGCCGCCAGTCGAAGTTTTGAATCCGCAGATTACGCAGATTGTTGGAATGTCAGAATCTAATCCGCGGATAAACTAAAATCATCCCGCCTGGCTCGCCAGGGATCGGCGAAGATTCCTGCATTATCGTATCCTGTTAATCCGGTAAATCCTGTCCTAGACTCGCAATCTGCGTAAATCTGCGAAATCTGCGGATAAATCAGAAGATGAAACCGATTGGCGTTTTCGATTCCGGTATTGGCGGCCTTACCGTCGTCAAAGCTCTGCGTGAGCTTCTGCCGAATGAAAACATTTTCTATCTCGGTGACACCGCCCGAGTCCCTTACGGAAACAAAAGCGCGGAGACGGTCGAACGTTACGCCCTTGAGCTGGCGAAAATGTTGATCGCAGAAAATGCGAAACTGATTGTGGTCGCGTGCAACACCGTGTCGTCAGTCGCGATTCCTAAGTTGCGCGCAAACGTTTCAGTTCCGGTGATCGGCGTGATCGAGCCGGGCGCGAACGCCGCCATCGCGATGACGCGCAATCGTCACGTCGGAGTCATTGGCACGCGCGCGACCATTCGCAGCGGCGCATATGAGAATGCGTTGCGCGCACTCAATATTCATGTCCGAGTCACGAGCGTCGCCTGCCCCCTGCTTGTGCCGTTGATCGAAGAAGGATTGCTCGACGATAAACTGACTGATTTGACGATTGAGCGTTATCTCAATCCGATGGCGGCCGATGGGATGGATACGCTCGTGCTCGGGTGCACGCATTATCCGTTGCTTACTCGAGCGATCGCGCGTTCGCTCGGCGACAAGATCCAGATTGTCGATTCCGCCATGAACTGTGCACGGGCGGTCAAAGATTTGTTAGGTCGGCAATCACTCGCCACCACCTCAGGCACCGTAGGTAGATTGGACATTGCCCTGACCGATGCCGCCGATCATTTTCTCAGCATCGCGCGCGACGCCTTGCAGTTGCAGATCGGCGACGTGCAACTGCGCGCGGTCTCTTAGGACGATTTGCTCGCGGCAGGCTCTGCACTACCAGGTCGTAGGAATGATCGATCATCCCGCACAGTTCAGCCTCTGGAATTCCGCTATCGATCTCGACCGTATTCCAATGCTTCTTGTTCATGTGATAACCGGGACGCACCTGCTCGTAGCGATCGCGTAAGTCGAGCGCGAGATCGGGATCGCATTTCAAATTGGCAGTCGCCGGCACTTCATCGAGTGACATCAGCGCAAACATTTTCCCGGCGACTTTGAATACAAGAACGGTTTCACCAAATGGCGTTCCCTCGGTCGTGTTCGGCTTGCCCAGGCAATATTCGCGGAATTCGACTACGTCCATTGCAGCCTCAGCGAATCTTCGAGGAAATAGTCTCGACTAAATCCTTGATCGCGACGCGTTCCTGTTTCATCGAATCGCGGTCGCGCAGTGTGACCGTATCGCGCAGCTCCTCGCCTTTTTCACCCAGGGTTTCGAAATCAATTGTCACGCCAAATGGCGTTCCGATTTCGTCCTGTCGCCGGTAACGTCGGCCGATTGCTCCGCCTTCGTCGTAGAACACGTTCATGTGTGAACGCAGCAGTGCCTGCACTTCGCGCGCCTTCGCCACCAGCGCTTCCTTGTTCTTGAGTAACGGAAAGACCGCGCATTTCATCGGCGCCATCCGCGGATGAAAGCGCATCACGATCCGCGTCTCCATTTTCCCCTTTTCATCCGGGGCGCTGTCTTCGTCGTAGGCATCGCAAATCAACGCCAGAACCGTCCGATCTACTCCCGCGCTCGGCTCGACCACATGCGGCACAAAACGTTCCTTGGTTTCTTCATCGAAATAATCGAGCGTTTTGCCGCTGGATTTGATGTGCTGCTGCAAATCGTAATCGGTCCGATACGCGACGCCCTCCAATTCCTGCCGCCCAAATGGAAACTCGTATTCGATGTCGAACGTTCCTTTGGAATAAAAAGCGCGGTCTTTGTCCGGGACATCGAGAATGTGCAACCGCTTGCGATTGATCCCGATCTCCTCGTAAAACCTGATCCGCTCTTTCAGCCAGTAGGCCAGCAAATCCATCCCCTGCTCCGGCCGACAGAAATATTCCAACTCCATTTGCTCAAACTCGCGCGAACGAAATGTGAAATTGCGCGGGTTAATCTCGTTCCGAAACGCTTTCCCAATTTGCGCGATGCCGAATGGCAATTTTTTGCGTGACACATCGAGCACATTCTTGAATTGCACAAAAATCGATTGCGCCGTTTCCGGTCGCAGATATGCGATTGAAGCCGGATCGGCTGATGCCCCCATGTGTGTTTGGAACATCAGGTTAAACGGCCGCGCTTCAGTTAAATCCTTGCCGCCGCAGTTTGGGCATTGCTGCGTGCCATGTTTTTCGGCGAGCTGATCGGCGCGCAATCGCGCTTTGCACGTGCGGCAATCGACCATTGGATCGGTAAACGTATCGACGTGGCCACTCGCCTTCAGCGCAGCGGGATGGGTCAGGATTGAACCGTCCAGACCGACCACGTCGTCGCGGTCGCGCACGATTACCTTCCACCAATATTGCTTGAGATTATTTTTGAGCTCGGTCCCAAGTGGGCCGTAATCCCAAACCCCGTTGAGCCCGCCATAAATCTCGCTCGCTTGAAAGATGAACCCACGCCGCTTGCATAAACTGACAATCTTCTCCATCCGCTGGGCGTTCTCCTTGCCGGTCATAATCGTGAGATATTTAGCCGCGAATCCCGCGGATGAAACGGATTTCTGTCGCCGGGATCGGTGATCCCGGTTGTAGCAATCTGCTTGGCCAAGTATTACTACTGTACGACCGTTACCTCGGTTTTCACCGAGTTAGCAATGAAACATTGCTCGTGCGCGCCGTGATGCATCTTATCGAGCTCTTCCGCGGTCGGTTTCTTTTCCCCTGACCAGGTCATCTTGGGATGCAACTCTACCCGAGTGATTGCCAGCCTGCCTTCTGTATTCTTTTCCATATGGCCGACCGCTTGGTCGGTGTATTCGTCGAGAACAAACTTTTGTTTACATGCGATGGCGAGAAAGGTGAGCATGTGACAACTGGAGAGGGAAGCGACAAACGCTTCCTCGGGATCGACGTTGGCTGGGTTACCAAGATAAGCCGGCGCTGCAGTCGCCGTCATGGTATGGCCGCCATCAAAGCTCCAGGTGTGATCGCGCGGATACTTTTGATAAACGAATTCAGCGCCGCCGCGCTCCCAACGCAAAGTAACTTTATGTTCGGACATACCTTCGTATACGCCGCTCGTTTCGGAACCGCAAGCAACCCACAGCCATCGCCCCACAAGCGTGGATCTCGAGGGCGAAGCTCTGCGACGCAGTGGTTACAGCGCCGGGCTCGCCCAACTAGCCCTCCATCATTTAGTCAGATCGGCGTTGGTCGGGGGACCTTCTACCCAGTTCACGTCCCACGGCCCATCGACGGTAATGAACGTTAAGGAGTTCGCCGGCAGCCACCCTTCATGAACCATCTTTGCCGGCATGAAATTGAATCCGCCCGGACTCAGTTCCACGCGCTTGCCTTCGCAGGCGAACATGGCTGTGCCGGAAATCATGGTGTGCGTTTCGTTGGCGGTATGCCAATGCTTCCGGACATGGATCGCTTTAGAAGTGCGAATGAGTAAACTCGTGGCGCCAGTCTTTTGATCAACACGGAGAAAACAGATTTCCGGAGAGCTATCGCCGAGATCGGGGATGATCTTGTCCCATTTAAGATCGGGCAAATTTTTGAAGATCGGAACATCGCCCGCGGTAGTCGGCGGTTCGGGCGATTGCGCACGCGTCTGAGTGAGCGCCGCTATTGCGAACCCGAGGAGAGCCCAAACAGAAAACTTTGCTTTCATAGCAAAATCAATCGATCCAAGCGTTCATATCCACAAGCGTCTTTCCTTCCGCCGCTCCCGTTGTAACCGGGATCGCTGATGCCAGCCGTGCCAATAAAATTCCGGTATGACGATGCCAGCTAAAGGATTGCGGGTATCGAGGTGTTGTGTTTGGTAATTACCCCGATGAATCCGTATGCGAAACCAAATGAACGAAAGGTCGGCACACGTCGGCCAAAGATTTCGCATTTGCCGAGACCCGTCGATATCCGAACTCGCACGCAACGACGGGCAGAAAAGGAAGTAGTCGCGGCGGAGCGGCGCGCCATCAAAAAATCCGCGCGTCGGCATTTGAAACAGCAATTGCGCGAGGAGCTTCTGGATACCTGAGAGTCGTTAACACGATCAACCCATGTGTCCCTTTCTCGCAGATTTTACTCGCCTTGCTTCGCGGTCCGGCTGCACAATTCCTGACATCGCCACCTCGCCTCCTGAAGGTGGTCCCGCGAAAACCAATAACCGAAAGGAAAATATGAAACTCAGCGTTGTAATTCTAATCACGGCATTCTGCGTCATTGCCGGTTATTCCGACGCACAAAGCTCGAGTACTGGCTCAAGCAGCGCGCCTTACACCGAAGGTGCGGTGTGGGACATTACCATGGTAAAGACCAAGCCAGGCCTGGGCGATGATTACTTGAAGAGCATCGCGCAAACCTTCAAAGGCGTGATGGAAGAACAAAAGAAGCAAGGCATCATCATGGATTACAAAGTGTTGCTCGGCGACTCAGCTGATCGCAATGACTTCAATATTCTGTTGATGATCGAATACAAAAACATGGCGGCGTTCGACGGTTTGCGCGAAAGGACCGACCCGATTATGAGCAAGGTCATGGGCAGCGAGGACGCGCAACGTCAATTAGCAGTGAAGCGTCTGGATATTCGCGAAATTCTCGGCAACAAGACGATGCGGGAAGTGACGCTGAAGTAGAAAGAGGAAAGCAGAAAGGTAGAAAGCATCGCAAATCCGAATCTCGAGGGCGCCGCACTGTAACGCCAGTCCGGCTCGGATCGCTCTAAATTGGGGACATGACAGTAGTGTTCCTCCAGGCAGTAGTGGTCTCTTTGGCCATTCTTTCATTTCTCGTAACGGTTAGCGGGCTTCATTTAGCGCGCTTAAAAATCTCACGGAGCCGATCGTGCGGCAGTGCTGGGACCGTGTGATTATCGCGGCCAGTCATGTCGTGGTTATCAACCAGGGCGTTGATGATGGCTTCTTCGGTGGCTTCGACCGTGGCGGTGAAAAGTGGATCCATCAGGTCATTGGGCATTGTTTCGATTGTCCTGGTCGGAGGTGAAGAATCGGCGGCATGCGGATTGGCGGTGGAAAAGGCGATGAACAGGTCGCCGGAACCGTTGCCGGAGACGCTTCCGGTTCGGGCGAGCCCGAGCGAGGCGCGGCGGGCCAGACGTTTTAGTTGATGCGGGAGCAACGGGGCGTCGGTCGCAATAACGATGATGATGGAACCGGTTTCCTTTTGGTAGACTGCGCCGGGAATTTTCTTGCCGATTTCTATGCCACGAATTGTTAGCTGCGGACGGCGACCACAGTTGGCTTGGACTAGAACTCCGATGGTATATTGTTTTGTTTCGGAAGGGCCGCGGTCAGCGACCGCGGCTACAATGCGCGAAGCGGCGCCGGTACCGCCCTTGAATTCGTAACAGATCATGCCGGTGCCGCCCCCGACACTCCCCTCCTCGATCGCGCCGCCGTGAGCAGTTTCGATGGCGCGCGCCACGTGTTCCGGCTTCACATGAAAACCATCGACGTCGTTGAGCCAGCCGTCCCAAGTCTCGGCCACGACCGGCAAGCTCCAGGCGAACCCTTCCGCGTCAGGTCCGCCGTGGGCGAGACGCCAGGCGATCACAGCGTCGCGCGCGACTCCAACGCTGTGCGTATTCGTCAACACGATTGGACCCTCGAGGAATCCGCTTTCTTCCACCCAGGTGGTGCCAGTCATTTCACCGTTGCCGTTTAACGAGAAATAGCCGGCAAACACGGAATCGTTCATTTCGCTTAGGCCGCGCGGCAGAATCGCGGTCACGCCCGTTCGAACCGGGCCTTTGCCACGTTCGAGTTTCCCTTCATCGCTGATCAGGGTGGTGTAACCCACTTCGACGCCGGGAACATCAGTAATAGCATTGAATTTTCCCGGGGTGCCATCGAAGGGGATGCCGAGGTCGCGCGCACGCTCGATCTTCGGCGGCGCTGGGATCGGCTCGCGCGCCAAGGCAGTGAATGCCACCAGGAGCACAAGAGCACAGAGGGAATGAGTTTTATGGGTCCTATGCGTTCTATAGATCATATCAGAGAACGCCCACGCGTCGCGCTTAGGGCTTCGATGCCAGCGGTGTAAACTTGTCCTCTGCAAACAGCGACCACGGGCCTTTGCTTTTCTGGCGCATGACGGATGTCCAGTTTTTGGTCGCGGGATCAAAGGCGTAAGCATTCATGAACTGGCCATCGGGATTATTGAACGTGAAGTAGATCGTGTGGGCCGCTTCATCGAGCGTGCCGTAACCGATGATCTCGGATGCGCGTCCACCAAAGACATCGAGCCAATGTAAAACGTAACGAGAGGTCTTGTGATCGAAGCCGATGAACGCCATGGCTTCGTATTGCGGCGGCGTGGCGACATCGAGATAGTGCAACTCGAGGAACTGATGGTTGAGCACCCAGCCGACCCGGACGGTGTTCTCGGCGGTGCGACCATCGCCGAACTTTCGGACAACGTGCCAGTTACCGACGAGTTTATCGACCAGAGCATCCTCAAATTTGGCCTCGCGTCCGTCGGTGGGGGTTGGAGATTGCGCGCTCATCGTAACCGCCACGAGGGATAAAGCTGCGAACACGGGAAAACGCTTCACAACAGGCATAATGACAGACTTTCATCTTTCGCGCGATGCTAGACACGCTAAAGTTTTCGGGTGAGCTACGAGGTTTTCGCCCGCAAATACCGGCCCCAGACATTCGACGACATCATCGGGCAGACGCACGTCACGCGTACACTGAAGAACGCCGTCGAACAAAACCGCCTGGCCCACGCCTATCTTTTTGTCGGACCGCGTGGCACAGGCAAGACCTCGACGGCGCGCATCCTGGCGAAGGCGCTCAACTGCGTTAAGGGGCCGACGGTCACGCCCTGTGGAAAATGCGATAATTGTCGGGAGATCGCAGCCGGAAACAGCCTTGACGTCATCGAGCTGGACGCCGCGAGCAACCGCGGAATCGACGATGTCCGCGAGCTGCGCGACAACGTTCGCTACGTCCCGGCGAAGTCACGCTTCAAAATCTACATCATCGACGAAGTGCACATGCTGACGAAAGAAGCTGCCAACGCGTTACTCAAGACGCTGGAGGAACCGCCCAAGCACGTGATTTTTTGTCTGGCCACGACCGAGCCGGAAAAGCTGCCGATCACGATTTTGAGTCGATGCCAGCGGTTCGATTTGCACCGGATCGCGACCAATCTGATTGCCCAACAGCTGCAAACCATCGCGGTTAAGGAAAAGTTGATCCTTGAACCGGCCGCGGCGCATGCCATCGCGCGCGGGGCGGAAGGGGGGATGCGCGACGCCGAATCCATGCTCGATCAACTCGTGGCATTCTGCGGAGAAAAAATCACGGAGCCTGATGTCCTGAACGTTTTTGGATTTACCAGCCAGCAGATGGTGATCGACTTTGTCGGACGGATTTTGCGCGGCGAAACCGCCGACGCCCTCGCCTTGCTGCACGGGCAGTGCGAGGCCGGCAAGGACATGATGAAATTGATGTCGGACACGATTGCGTATCTGCGCGATCTGCTCGTATTCAAAGTGAAACCGGACGCGCTGAGTGACGAAGCGAGCGCGGAAATGCGTGCTGCATTCAACGAGCAGGCGCCATTGCTGGAAACGGACCGACTGCTGGAGTTAATCGATCAGTTCGCCGCAGCCGAAAGTCGGATGAAGTGGGCGCCAAACAAGAAATTACATTTCGAAGTGGCAGTGATCCGCGCGATCCAAACGCTCGGCCAGACAACGCTCGACGAAGTGATCGAAAATCTGAACGCATTGCGCGACGGGAAAACGGCAATCGCCGGCCGCGGCCCTGGCCTCGGCAAACCGGCGACAACGAACGTGAAGCCGGCCGGGACGAGCGATGCCGGCAACAAACCGAATGCGCCGATTAACGTTAGTGAGATTTGGGGGAAAGTCGTCGCGGAAATCGAAACGCGTCGCCCGTTTATCAAGAACTGGATTGAAGAAGCGCATCCGCTTGGTGCCAATGGACGCAACTTCGAGCTCGGCTTCCCAACCGATCAACGGATGGTAATGGAACACCTATCCTCGCGCGCCAATCGCGAATTTCTTGAAGCGTTGCTGAAAGAGATCAGCGGACGGGATTGGGCGCTGAAGTTTTCCGTGAGAGAAAATTTGCCTGGTAAGATTTCGAAAGCGAAGAAAGCGCCAGCCATCGTGCACGAAGCGGTGGAATTGTTTAAGGGCGAAATCAAAAGTTAAAGCAAGGAGCAGCCACGCGATGAATCTCAACAAATTGATGAAGCAGGCGCAGAAGATGCAGGAGAAAATGGCGCAAGCGCAGGCGGACCTGGCGGAGAAAACCGTGGAGGTACAGGCCGCCGGCGGAAAAATCACGGTCGTGGCCAACGGCGCAGGCGACGTTATTTCCATCAAGATCGCGAAGGAAATTGTCGATCCCGAGGATGTGGAATTTCTGGAAGATGCGGTCCTGAGTGGAGTGACGCAGGCGATCGAGCAAGGGAAAGCGATCGCCACCTCGGAGATGTCGAAGATAACGGGGGGGATGGGCGTGGCGGGGTTGGGACTCTGACGTTAAATTGTTAAAATGCGTTACATTGTTAAAACGGGGAATCCCTCCAATTCAACAATTTACCGGTTTAACCTCTTTAACGATTCGTTCGTGCCGTTCATAAACGCAGATTTCGCCAATTTCGAACGCATTCATTTTCTCCGACAGCCGATCATAATTTTCGGCCAGTTGCGCCCACGAATGCGCATCTGAAGCAACCGTAAACGGAATACCTTTTTTTATCGCGACAGTAAGGATTCCGTCTGACGGATAAAGCTCCGTCACCGGTTTGCGCCAGCCGGCGGTCGACAATTCGATCGCGAGATTGCGAGACCGAATCAGATCCAGTGTTTCGTCCACCAACTCTGCGATTGGCGTGCACGGGCGGTGTCCATGGATTTTCACCAAATCGAGGTGGGCCAAACAATCCACCAGACCACTCGCGGCGATTTCGCGGATACGCCGAAAATAATCGGAGTAAATTTCATCAATGTTGCGTCCGGAGAATTGTCGCGCACCGTCCGGCACGCTGTCGAACATTTGATCGGGCTGGCTTAGGTAATGAACAGAGCCGAGAACGAAATCGAGCCGTTCCCAATTTTGCTCGACCCATTTCCTCCCAGCCGCGCTGGTTTTTGGATCGTTATCGAGCTCAACGCCGGCACGAATTTTTACGTCAGGATTTCTTTTCCGCAGCCGATCGAGTTCGTCGAAATCGATTCCGGCATGATAACGATCGTGATCGGTGAAAGCGATATCGGTGATGCCCCTGCCCCGCGCCGCGTCAATCCATGGCTGTAAGAGCTCCTGCGTGTAACGCTGAACCCGGTGTCCTTGTGGATGGGTGTGATAATCAGCAAATAGTTGAGAGTTGAGGGTTGAGGGTTGGGTGGTCTGCATTTCCCTCTCAACTCTCAACTAGTAACTCTCAACCACGGCATCACGGCGCGGTCATGAATTTCTGCCGCGCGCGAAGCTCGGAATATTTTGGGAAAAAAACTTCGACGCTGTAAACCCGGCCAGGCTGCAACTCGCGGGTCGCGATTGTTTCATTGTAAACTATTTGTTCGCGGGGATTGACTAAAAGATTACCGATCTCCTCGGTGAACGCGCGATTTTCAGACCAGCGGGTCAGCGCCTCGCCGGTAGGATTAAGCAGCTGGATATCGATCCGCTGTGAGGTGGGGAAATCGAGAGAGATGGGGTTACTGCCGAGATTGGTGAGTACTACGTGCACCCGCAACTGGCGCACTTCCGAAAGCCGAACCGGTTCGGTCGGGACCTGCACTTCGAGGAGCAGACCGCGCAAACGCGGATCCTGATATTTCGGCACTTTCGTTTTGCCAGGACCGAAGGGATGCAAAATGCGGTTAAAGAAACTCCGATCTGCAGGCGTGGCCGTCTGGGCGACGGCGCTCGACACGGCAAATAGCAATATTACGAGGGCCCATTTCATGTGCGCGTGTTTCAGCAAACGTTGCAAAACGTGTCAAACCCTTTATCAATCGCCCATGACTCACGCGTTGGCGATTGGATTGTTGCTGATTCTGGCACCACCGCTGGCATTGGCCAAATCAAGAAAATGCACCGTCCGGCTGCATGCACAGGGAAATGAAAACGATGGCTCTGTTTTTAGCACCCCTGTAACAACACCGATTTCCGGGAAAAACATTTTCATTGAAAAAATACCCGTGATTTCCGAGCACGACGTTTCGGCCTACCGGCCTTATCCGGCAGCCAGTGGAAGCTTTGGTGTGCTCCTGCAACTGGATGATCATGGACGGCTCGCTCTCGACACCTTGAGCGTCGAGCGACGCGGCAGCACGGTGCTGGTGTTCATCGACGGACGTATCGTGACCGAGCTTCTCATTGATCGACGCGTTTCCGACGGCCAGATTTTTGTCGCTTCCGGGTTAACCGCGGCGGATATCGCGTTGATGCAGAAAACGTGGCCAGAGATCGGCGCGAAAAAACGCAAATGAGGCGGCCAGTGCGGGCGATCCTGCTGGCTCTGATCACGTCGTCGACCGCGTCGCTGGCGGAAGATTCAAAAATCGAGATCAGCCTGCCGACCGATAACGACGCACTCTTCCGCGGCGGTGGCCCGGAATTCTATCAATACATCGAACGCGACTTCCACGGTGAGAAATCGACTCCATGGGAGGGTGGCCGTTATGGCTTCGTCCGCAATCCGGTGCCGACGGTACAGGGCCTGATCTACACCCGCTTCCATGAGGGAATCGACATTCGCTGCCTGCATCGCGATGCGCGGGGTGAACCTTTGGATGATGTCCGGGCGATTGCCGACGGCAGAGTTGTTCATAGCAATCAGGTGCCGGGATATTCAAACTACGGACGTTACATTGTCATCGAGCATGTTTGGGACGGGTCGCCTTACTACAGCCTTTACGGGCACCTGAGTGAAATCGTGGTGAATGTCGGTCAGCGAGTCAATCGCGGCGAACGGATCGCGCGCATGGGTTACAGCGGTGAAGGATTGAACCAAGCGCGGGCGCATCTCCATCTCGAGATGAATCTGATGTTCAACCGCAATTTCGAATCGTGGCATGATCGCTTTTTTCGTGATCCCAATCACAATGGCATTTACAATGGAATTAATCTGGCCGGGCTCGATATCGCGCGTTTCTTCCTCGAGCACGAAAAGCGGCCTGATTTGACGGTTCCGGAATTTCTGGCCGAGGAAGAAACGTTCTACAAGGTTGCGGTACCCGAATCGTCGCACTTCGATTTGCGCAAATTTTATCCCTGGATGGTGAAAAACGTTTCTGCCAATGCGAAATCCTGGGAAGTAAGCTTTGCGCGCTCCGGCGTGCCGCTACAGATCCAAGCGCGGAGCGAACCGGTCACGCAACCGACGTTAACGTACGTGAAGAAAACGACGATTAATTGCGCTTACCTCACTCGTGACGAACTGGCTGGGATCGGCGAGCATGCGCATCTAACGGAAAATGGGATGCGCCTAATGCAGCTGTTGACCTGGCCGGAGTGATATCGATTCGCGATTCATGCTCATGCTCGAATTGGGCAGGAGCAAGATTATGAGTGTTAACAAGAAGTAGGTTTGCGTTGGGCTAAAGCGACGGAGTGTGGAATGGCGCCGGCGACAAAGCCGAGGCATTCGACTGCCCCGCTTGGTTTGCCGGGCAGCGCGATCACTAGCGAGCTGTCAACAATGGCCGCCAGACTGCGCGAGAGAATTGCGTTCGGCGTAATTTTCATCGATTCCGCTCGCATGACCTCGCCGAAGCCGGGAATTTCCAACCGCATGATTTCGCGAATCGCTTCCGGCGTGACGTCCCGGTCAGCGACGCCGGTTCCACCGGTCGTGAGGATTAAGCCGCATCCCTGCCCGGAAAAGCTGCGGATCGTTTCCTGAATTCGCGTTTTGTTATCGGGCACGATCGCCTCGGCCAAAACATCCCAGCCACGTTTTTCGGCAGCTGCTTTTACAGCCGGGCCACCGAGATCTTCATACTGCCCGCCGCTGGCGCGATCGGAAATGGTGATGATACCGACTTCGATCGAGTTGGAGTGTTGGAGTATCGGAGTATTGAAGTGCTTACTCTCTTCCATTACTCCATCGCTCCATCACTCCGCGGGGACCTTTTGCTTTTCAACCAGATGCACGTCCGTGATGCACATCTTTCTGTCGACGGCTTTGCACATATCATAAATCGTTAGCAAGGCGACCGCCACACCAGTGAGTGCTTCCATCTCTACGCCCGTTTGCGCAATCGTGCGCGCACTGCAGCGCACTTCTGCACCATCGTCGAAAACTTCGATATCTACCTTGACGTGGCTCAGGGGAATGGTGTGGCAAAGCGGGACCAGATGCGCCGTTTGTTTCGCTGCCTGAATTCCTGCAATCCGAGCGGTTGCGATCACGTTACCCTTCGCGATTTTGTTTTTGGCAATGAGATCGGCGGTTTGCTTTTGGAGCGAGATTTTGCCTGAAGCGACCGCCGTGCGTGAGCTCAGTGGTTTCGCGGAGACATCGACCATCTGCGCACGGCCATCGGAGCCGATGTGAGTTAAACGCTTCATCGTTTCAGCGCCCCGCCTTCACCAAGGTTACGGCGGGGCCGGCCATTACTCCATCACACCAATCATATGCGGCCGATCTCCGAGCCGGAGTAGCGTCAGCCGCCACTACAGTCCAATACTTTCCATTACTCCAACGCTTCATTACTCCATCACTCCAATTATGTGCGGCCGACCTCCGAGCCGGAGTGGCGTTAGCCGCCACTACAACGGATCATCCGCCGATTGCGATCATCTTGCGATTCGGTTGATAGTTCTCGCGAAAATCGTGCTGCTGCGGTTTCCGATCGACGACCTCGCGGAAAAATTGCCGTAGCTCACCGTCCGTCGCTCCGTTGCGCAGCGGTTTCATGATGTCGAACTCCAGATAACTGCCGAGACATGGCCGAAGTTTCCCGTCACAGGTCAGGCGCAGTTTATTGCAGCTATCACAAAAGTGCAGATTAGTCATCGCCCCGATGAAGCCGATGCGTTGTTCGCGTCCTGGAATTTGATAGTAAGTAGCCGGACCATTGGTGTGGAATGTCGGTTCCGGGATCAGATTGCCGTAGCGCGCCTCGATCGCACGTCTCGCTTCCGCAACCGGAAGAAAATTTTGCTCGGTCAATACTTCGGTCGTGCTGACCGGCATCATTTCAATGAAACGCAGAATCAGATTCTGCGATGCAGCAAACTCAATCAAAGGAATGATCTGATCTTCATTGCGGCCGCGCATCAAGACCATGTTCAGTTTGATTTGCTCGAACCCGGCGGCGACCGAAGTGTTAATTCCCTGAAATACTGCGGGAAGAAAATCGCGCCCGGTGATTTGGGCATAAACGTTTCGATCCAAGGTATCGAGTGAAATGTTGAGCGACCGAACACCGGCCGCACGCACGGCCGCAGCAGTCGTCAGGTTGGGGGCAATTTCCCGCGCCAGCAATGTTCCGTTTGTCGAAACTCCCACGTCGCGAATCCCCGGAATCCTGGGAACCTGACGGATGAAATCGACGATCTCGCGGCGTGTCAACGGCTCGCCTCCGGTAATACGAATCTTTGTGACGCCGAGATCGGCGGCAATGCGAATGAGCCGCAATGTTTCCTCGTAGGACAAAATTTCAGCGCGCGGCAACCATTCCTGCAACTCTTGCGGCATGCAGTAGGCACAGCGCTCATTGCAGCGGTCAGTTACCGAGACCCGTAGATAGGAAATGCGATGGCCAAAATGGTCTTCCATTTCAGGCCAAGTTAATGGTGCGATGAATCCTAATCAAGGTCACTGATTCGGGCGAACGCCTGTAGGCTGTTCGTCTTTCGCAGACGAGCGTCGAATGCTCGATGTAGGGTGCCGTCCGACCTGCCGCTTCGCGTCCGTAGAATTTCTCGACGATATGCAAGGCCGGATCCTTCTCGGGTCGGTGCCCAGTTGTATACGGAATCGTCGGCTGCACCGCCGCTCAAGGGGCATAAGCAAATCAAAACGTGCCCATGCCATCCTGTCTGAACCACGCGCAACTTCTTGTCCGCGCTACTGTTCAATCAAGCGACTGGGTACGATTGACTCGTTAACCCGGACTTGTATGATTTTTATATGATGATGAAGTGTCGATTCTTGTCATGGGCGCTGCTGATTACTACTGCGGCCAGCGCACTTTTCTTTGGTGGATGTGCTACTCCGGAAAAGCGAATCTCACAGAATCCCGATCTCTACCACAGCTTGCCGGCTCGCCAGCAGCAACTCGTCGCTCAGGGCCAGATTGCGGGTGGAATGTCGAGGAATGCGGTCTGGCTCGCCTGGGGGGCTCCCGAACAAAAGGTCAACGGCTACGCCCGGGGCAATACCACTGAAACCTGGGTCTATTTAACCACCACTACCTATCCCTACGGTTACGGTTGGGGCGGCCCAGGTTACGGTTGGGGCGGCCCAGGTTGGGGTTGGGGCGGCCCAGGTTGGGGCTGGGGCGGCGGGGTCGGCGTATTTCGCACCCATCATGGACGTCGCTTCGCCGTCTTTGGCGATCCCTTCTACGATCCTTTTTACTATTCTTACTGGCCAACCGTGACGTACCCATACAAGACTGTTACTTTCGTAAACGGCCGCGTCGTCGAATTCCAGCGCATGGTCGGATACGGCTACGGCTGAGCGATTACTTCGGCCATTGCGCCGTTTTGAATCGGAACGCACATTAGACGGCGATGGCGTTTCGATCATTTCGACATTTCCTCGAAGAACTCGAGCGCGCCGGCGAATTGCTTCGCATCACCGAACCGGTCGATACCGAACTGGTGATCGCGGAATGGGCAAATCGCGAGATGAAATCGCCCGGTGGCGGAAAAGCGCTGCTCTTTGAGAAGCCGACCATTGATGGGAAGGCATCGGCCTTCCCTGTCGCGATCAACACCATGGGCTCGCGCAAACGCATCGCCATGGCACTTGGCAGCAACGATGTCGGAGATTTAGCGCAGGAAATTCAACTAATCCTGAAAGCAAAACCGCCCACCGATTTGCGGGAAGGCTTCGCGCTGTTGAAACAGGGAATTCATTTGCTGCATGCGCGGCCGAAGAGTGTCAGCAGCGGCCCATGTCAGGAAGTGGTCCACCGCTTCGCTGAACGCCCAACGCTCAATGAATTGACGCTCCGCGACCTGCCGATTCTCAAATGC
>Ga0207693_10000680_pt1 | contig 30522 bp, 27 predicted proteins | sample LARL81metaG_FD_184347 | JGI IMG/M metagenome (GOLD analysis project Ga0207693, IMG submission 184347) | Corn, switchgrass and miscanthus rhizosphere microbial communities from Kellogg Biological Station, Michigan, USA - LAR L8-1 metaG... | ecosystem: Host-associated > Plants > Roots >... | reverse complement strand
GTGGACGATGTCACCCTCGCCGTCGGCGAAGGCGAATGGGTCGCGCTGATCGGGGCGAACGGCTCCGGCAAGTCGACGCTCACCGGGCTGACCGTGGGACTGGGCAAACCGAGCGCGGGCGTGGTGCGCTTCCGCGGCCAGCCGGTTCGTCCCGGCAAGGTCTTCGACCACGCGGCCCAGGTCGCCCTGCTGCTACAAGCGGCCGACGACATGCTGTTCGAAACCACGGTGCTCAAGGAACTCGAATTCGGGTTCCGGTTCCGCGCCCGGCCCAAGGACCCGGTGCTCGACGTGCCCGATGCGATCGAGTTCTTCGGCTTCGGCGGGCGGGAGGAGGACAGCCCATGGGAGCTGAGCCAGGGCGGCCGGCAGCGGCTGGCGCTCGCGGCGCTCCTGGTCGGCGCCCCCGGCGTGCTCGTGCTCGACGAGCCGACTACCGGGCAGGACGCCGACCATATGCGGGCGTTCCTGCGGCTGCTTGACCGCGTCCGGACCCGGACCGGGATCACCATCGTCACCGTCACCCACGACATTCGAGGGCTGGCCAGCCGGGCCGGCCGGGTGGTCCTGCTGGGCGAGGGCCGGGTCCGCGCGGACGGGCCGACCCGTCAGGTGTTCGCGATGAGCGATGACCTCAAGCGCTGGGGAGTGCTGGCCCCCCCGCTGGCCAGGCTCCAGTCGGAGCTGCTCGGGCTCGACGCGGTCGACGTGCTGCTCGAAGGCGGCGAACTGGCCAGCGCGGTACTCGCGCACCGGCCCGACACGGCGGGCACCGTGTCGCCGGGCACGGGGGCGCTCCGGCCATGATGAACTCGCTGTTCACCCAGACGATCATCGCCTACCTGCTGATCTTCGCTGTTCCGATGGTGCTGCCGTTCGTCTTCCTCAAGGTTGTCGGCCTGCACGGCCTGCGGACGCTGGTCACCTACGAGGCCAGGGATACCCCGCTGCACAAGCTGGACCCCCGGCTCAAGGTGCTCTACCCGGTCGGGATGGGCATCCTGAGCATCCTGTTCACCTGGAGGTTCATGCTGATCGTGTTCGGCCTGACCCTCCTGCCGTGGTTCTGGCTGAAGCCGTCCCGGGCAAAGATCAAGATCCTGATGGTGATGATCATCGGTCCCGCGATCGCCGGATTCTGGGGGCAGGGCATGTGCTATCTGCCGCCCCCGCCCATTCACTTCCTCTTCAAGTTCCCGTGGACCATGGCCTGGCTCGGCTCCCCGGGGATCACCACCTACGGCATGGTCTTCGGGCTGCAGCAGACGGCCCGGGTCCTGGTCACCGTGTCCACCTCGGTGCTGATCCTGATCAGCACCGACGTCGGCGACTTCACCTGGGCCTTCGAGCGGTTCCGGGCGCCGCCGCATGTCGGGTTCGCGCTGACCGCGGCGCTCAGGTTCCTGCCCGAGATGATCGCCCGGACCAGCCTGGTGCTGCGCGCGGTCGAACTGCGCGGCTACGACATGTCGCGGCCGCGCTGGCACCAGTTCGGCCAATGGCCCAACTACGCCAAGCGAGTATCCCGGTGCGTGGTCCTGGTCACGGTGCCGCTGCTCATCGGCACCCTGCGCGGCACCACGACGATGGCGATGGTCGCCGACGCGCGCGGGTTCGGCGCCACTAAACGGCGCGGCTCGCTGCGCGTGCACAAGATCACCGCCGTCGACATCTGGGGCTACGTAATCCTGTTCGTCCTGGTGGTGGGGGCGCTGGTGCTCAACCACCTCAACATTGGTGCCCGCTACTACGGATGAAAGGCCGCCATCCCGTCCCGCGCGGTCGACCGGACGAGCCACCAGGCACGACCGGCCCGCATCGAAACCCGCAACCCGGCGAGGAGATCCGATGCGCTTCGATGCAGTCCTGTTCGACAACGGCGGTACCCTGACCCACCGCACCTCTCCCGTGGCCATGGTCCGCGCGCTGGCCGCCCGCTCCGGCGTGGACATCTCCGAGGAGGACGCGGCCAGGTACTGGCGGCGGTCCCGGGAACACAGCCGCTCGCTGATGGCCGAGAAGCGGGTCCGCAGGAACCTGTCCCGCGCTCATCACCGCGGGGCCTACGTGGCGGGCTACGCGCCGTTCGAGGAAATCGCGCCGGGGCTGGCCGAGCTGATGTACGACGAATGGAAGACCAGCCCGCTGACGATGGTTCCCTACCCGGACACCCCGCCGGTCCTGAAGGCGTTCAGCGGCGCCGGCCTGCCGATCGGGATCGTCAGCAACACCGGCTGGAGCATCGACCAGGGCTACGCCGCCACCGGCCTGGACGCGTTCATCTCCACGTTCGTGCTGTCCTGCGACCTGGGGATCGCCAAGCCCGCCCCGGAGCCGTTCCTGATCGCGTGCGAGCGGCTCGGCGCCTCCCCCGAGCGGACGCTGATGGTCGGCAACAACCGGCTGGCCGACTCCGGCTCGATCTGCGTCGGCTGCCACTGCCTGATCTTGCCGCCGGTGCCGCCCGGCGCGACCCGGGGGCTGCGCGCCGCCGCCGACACCGCGGGCATCTCCTGGCCCGAGTAGCCGGGTGCCGCAACCCCTTCTCCCGAACGACTGCGCCGGCGCCTGTCAGGCCCTGCCGAGCTCGTCCGCGGTGCTTAGGCACGGCTCCTGTGCCGCATCTGGCTCCACCCGGTTGCCCGCTGCCCGGCCAGAGGGGCTGGGAGCGCTTGCTCGGGCAGGTGACGTTCGGCGCAGCCGACAGTCGCCAGCCCGAGTGAGTGCTTCCGGGCGTCCCGGCTAGAGTTCGGTTCGGACCCAGCGAGAAGGCGGTTACCGGGATGGACGTGCGCGGCTACATCGAGGCGAACTCGCGCGACTACTTCGACGCGCTGAAACAGTGGCTGGCCATCCCGTCCATCTCGGCCGACCCGGCCCGGCGCGATGACGTCCGGCGGTCCGCCGAGTGGCTGGCGGCCAGGCTGCGCGCGACCGGATTCCCCGTCGCCGAGATCTGGGAAACCGGCAGCGCGGACCGGCCGGGCGCCCGGGGCCTGCCGGCGGTGTTCGCCGAGTGGCGGTCCGACGACCCGGGCGCTCCGGTCGTGCTCGTCTACGGCCACCACGACGTGCAGCCGGTCGAGCCGCTCGATGAGTGGCACAGCCCGCCGTTCCAGCCCGCCGAGCGCGACGGTCAGCTCCTGGGCCGCGGCGCCTCCGACGACAAGGGCCAGGTCCTGTTCCACGATCTGGGGCTGCGGGCTTGCCTCGCGGCCGGCACACCCGTTCCCCGCTCCGCGCCTCCGGTCACCCTCAAGCTGCTGGTCGAAGGCGAGGAGGAGTCCGGCTCACCGCACCTGCCCGACCTGCTCCGCCGCGAGCGGGAGCGGCTGTCCTGCGACGTGATCGTCATCAGCGACACCTCGATGTGGGCGGCTGACGTGCCGTCCATGTGCGTGGGTATGCGCGGCCTGTTCGAAACGCAGATCGACATGATCGGACCCGAGTTGGACCTCCACTCCGGGAGCTTCGGCGGCGGGGTGCCCAACCCGCTGCACGCGATGGCCGCGCTGCTGGCCGGCCTGCACGACTCCGGCGGCCGGGTGACGCTGCCCGGGTTCTACAACCGGGTAGCACCGCTGTCCGCGCAAGAGCGCGACCTGATCAGCCGGCTGCCGTTCGGGGAAAAGGAATGGCTGGCCGCGGCCGGCCACAGCCGGGCCGCCAGCGGTGAGTCAGGATACGGGACCCTGGAGCGGATCTGGGCCCGGCCGACGGCCGAGATCAACGGTATGTGGGGCGGTCATACCGGCCCCGGTGGGAAGACGATCATCCCCGCCCGGGCGCACGCCAAGCTCTCGTTCCGGCTGGTGGCGCACCAGGAACCCGCTGAGGTGGAGGCGGCGCTGCGGCAGTATGTCGCCGAGCACACGCCGCCCGGTATCGAGTCGACGGTGACGCCGACCGGGCCGGGCGTGCGGCCGGCCTTCTCTCCGATCGACTCGCCCGCGGTGGCGGCGGGCCGCCGGGCCATGGAGCGCACGTTCGGCCGCGAGGTGCTGTTCACCCGGGAGGGCGGCAGCGGCCCGGAGGCGGACCTCACCGACATCCTGCAGGCCCCGCTGGTGTTTGTCGCCGTCGGCCTCGATGAGGACCGGGCTCACGCACCCAACGAGAAGGCCGAGATGGCTCTGCTGGCCAAGGGCGCTGAGGCGGCGGCCTACCTGTGGGACGAGCTCGCGTCGGCCGGCGCGGAGCTGACCGCCGCCCGGCCCGGCGGCGCGGAGTCCGGTTGACCGAGCCCGAGCCGTCCGCCGGCCCGGCCGGCCGGCTGCCGAACCTGCGGCCGCTGGCGCTCGCCCGCGGCACGGTTGACCGCTCCGCCGAACACCGCACCGACCCGGAATGGCTCGAGGCCCGGTGGGCCGAACCCGGCACCCGCGTGCTCGTCGTCGACGACGGGCAGGCGCTCGCCAGGCTCGGCGATGCGGACGCCGAGCTAGTCCTGCTGCCGGTCTCGCAGGCGCCGGACGGGCCGCGCTACCTGCTCGGCGTGGACGACGACGGCCGGGCGTACTTCGGCGTCAGCGCCCCGCTCCCGGCCGCCGACGACGCCGCGGTCGGCCAGGCCAAGCCGGTCGGCCTGCGACAGGTGGGCGCGCTGCTCGGGGACCGGGACGCGGGCCTGCTCACGCACGCCGTGGCCCTGGGCAACTGGCACGCCACCCACACGCACTGCCCGCGCTGCGGCGCGCTGACCAACCTGGTCACCGGCGGGCACTCCCGCATCTGCCCGGTTGACCTCTCCGAGCACTTCCCCCGGACCGACCCCGCGATGATCACGCTCGTCACCGACGCCAGGGACCGGGCGCTGCTCGCCCGCAACCGCGCCTGGCCGGAGCGGCGGGTATCGATCCTGGCCGGGTTCGTGGAGCCGGGTGAGTCCGCCGAGCAGGCGGTCGAGCGCGAGGTGGCCGAGGAAACCGGGATCATCGTGCACGAGATCCGGTACCTGGGCAGCCAGCCCTGGCCGATGCCGGCCAGCCTGATGCTGGGCTTCTGGGCGCGGGCGAACGGCGTCCAGCCGATCCGCGTCGACGAGGAGGAGATCGCCGAGGCACACTGGTTCAGCCGGGACGAGCTGCGCGCCAGCATGGCCAGCAGCGAGATACGGCTGCCGCCCCCGGTGTCGATCGCCTACCGGATCATCGAGTCCTGGTACGGGGACGAGCTACCCGCCCAGTGGTAAAACCCGCCTCCTCACCGATCACGGTCTCGCATGGCCAGACATCGGGGGTTAGAGCAGCGGGGGCTGGCCCGCGTCATAGACCACCAGGCCGTCGTCGCGCAGCCGCAGGCCCGGCGTGGGCTGATGCGCGACCGCCCGGCCGTCGTGCATGAGGTGCCGGACCGGTATCTGCCGGGCGACCGACACGAAGTCCGCGACCAGCCGGCGGTGACACCGCCACCAGAGGCTCTCGCTGCACATGACCGCGGTGCGTTGCCGGGCGGCCTGGTCGAGCAGTTCGGCCACGGCGGCGAGGAAGCCGGCGGTCCGCATGTGCCCGGCGTACCCCCGGAAGGCCGCCTCCCGCCAGGCCGTATCCGGCGAGTCCGGACCGGCACGGCGGAAACCGCCGAGCCGTTTCTCCCAGCGGTAGCCGATGCCCCCGCTGGGCAGCCAGTGCTCGAGCTCGGACCGGCCCAGGTGCGGGTTCCGGCGGCTGCCCGGCGCGATCCGGATGTCGACGACGGCGGCCACGGCGGCCCCGTGCAGCAACTCCGTGATCCGGTCCGCCGACGCGGTGCCGTGGCCGAACGTCACCAGCATCTCCGCCCGCTCCGCCGCGCCGGGGTCACTTCCCGGCGGCCCGGGGTCAGCGGGGGGCAAGCTGCGGCACCATGGCGGCGGGCTCGACCCCCGGTACCGGAACGATCGCGACGACCGGCGTGTCGAGGCCCTGGTCCCGGTACTCGGCGATGCGCTCCCGGCAGGCCTCAGGATGTCCGTGCACCACGAGCTCGTCTACCAGGTCAGCGGGGATGGCGGCCAGCGCGCCCCTGCGGTCTCCGGCCGCCCACGCATCCTGCACGGGCTTGAGCACCTCGGCCCGGCCCAGCCAGGCCTGGAACGCCGCGTACACCGGTACCGTCAGGTACGCCGCGATCAGGCGCCGCCCGACCTGGCGGGCCAGCTCGGCGTCCGTGGTCGGGCACACGAAGATGCGCGCGACGAGCTCGCAGTCCTCCCCGGTCACCTTGCGGATACGCGGCACGTCCGCCGGCGCCAGCCAGTTGGTGATCGCGGCGTCCGCCTCGGCTGCCGCCAGCCGCAGCATCCCCGGCCGCAGGGCGGCCAGGGCCAGGCCGGGCGGCTCGGCGGGCGGCGCCTCCAGCCGGAACCCGCGCACGGCGAACGTCTCGTATCGCTCGCTCACCTTCTCGCCGGCCAGCGCGGCGCGCAGGAACCGCAGCGTGTCGCGGGCACGTTGATAGGGCCTGGCCAGCTCGATGCCGTTCCACTGCTCGACGATCACCTGTGAGGAGGTGCCGATGCCGAGCACGAACCGCCCCGGAGCCAGCCCGGCCAGCGTGGCCGCGTTCATCGCGAGCAGCGCCGGCCCCCGGATGTACAGGCCGGCGATCGCGGTGCCCAGCCGCAGCCGGGCCGACCACCCGGCGGCCAGGGTCAGCGGGGTGAACGCGTCCACGCCGTTCATCTCGGCCGACCAGGCGTCGGTGTAACCGAGCTGCTCCAGGCGCTCGACGATCTCGCGGTGCGCGGGCAATGCCAGGCCGGCCAGCGGAAGCGTGAGACCCCACCGTGCCGTTCGTGCCGTCGCCATGTGCCACCTCTCCGTCGTCCGTGCCCTGCTGTTATCGAGGGTCGCGTCATTCACGTTGGCCGTCGCAACGACCGCCATCCTGGCCCGATCGCTCGCGCATACCTTCTCGGGCCTGCACTCGCGAGTCGGTTTTGCATGACACTCCGGGATCCCATTGTCTGGTCACATGCGCGGCAGCCGGGGCGCGGGGCTAGTGCCCGCGGCCGTCTTCGCCAGCACCCAGTCCGCGCCGTCCAGCCGGATGAAGCGCTGCGCCGCGCTCCTTGCGCCTGGCTCGCCGCAGCGGGCCAGCCGGACGCTGACGAACTCGCCGGGTCCCGGGCTCGGCACGCCGAGCGCCGCGGCCAGCGCCTGGTGTCCGGCGTAGTCACCGAAGATCACGATGCCCTCGCCGCGCAGCTGGTCGCGGGCGCCGCCGCCGCCGCGCACCCGCTTCATGTAGTCCTCTTGCCGGGCCACGGTGGCGACCACCGCGCGGCTGATCCGCCGCCCCAGAGCCCGCCGGAACAGCTCGTTCACCGCCTGCTGTCCGGTCGCGCAGCCGAGGATCGCCGCCGCGTCGCGCTCGGGCAGCCGGAGCAGGGCATTCTCGGGCAGCCGAGCGCGCCAGGCGAGCCATTCGATGGCGCCGCGCCCGGCGTCATTGAGCGTGCGCTTGAGATCGCGGTTGCCCGCTTCGGTGAGGTAGGCATCCCGGGCCCGCACCAGCCCGGCCGACCAGGTGCCCGCCTCGTCGCTGGCCTGCACCAGCAGCATCAGGTAGCCCTCGGCCTCCGGCGGGATCATCCAGCCGCCGCTGCGATGGGAGAACTTGCAGTCCACCTCCACGCCGGCGATCGAGTAGTCCAGCGCCGTGCCGTCGGCCAGCCCGAACGTTCGCTGCAGCCCGATCTCCACCAGCGTGCCAGCGTGCGTCTTCTCGGTCTTGTGCAGCTGATCCCAGCGGTAGCGCCCGGTGTGCTGGCCGTCCAGCAACAGGTCAAACGCCCGGCGGAGGGTCTGCGCCAACAGCAAGCCGTCCGGGTCGGCCGCGCGCAGGGCCGCGGCCACCCGATCCCGTTCCGGATCCTCATCCCCCGGCCCGGCCTGACCGCTGACGTGTTCCATCCCGGGCAGCAGGAACTGCCCGCTGTCATCGTCCGGCTCGGGCTCCATTCCCGGCAGTGCCAGCTGGCCGGGCAACGGCTCAGGCGCGCGCTCGAACCGCCCGCCCGCGTCGGCCAGAGAGTCGCCCGTCATCATCCGGTGACTGTAACCCACTGGATCCGGCCGGGTCCGCCAGCGGGCCGCCCAGGGTTTTCCCAGCTGGGCGGGCTAGCCTCCGTGCAGGCTGTTGCCCGCGCCAGAGGAGCATGAGCTTATGCGTCTGCGACCGTCTCGTCGCCGCCCGGTCTTGCTGACTGCGGTCGGCGTCCTGACCGCGGGGTTGCTGGCCGCGTGCACCGCCGACAGCGCGCCGACCCGACCGGGCGGGTCGGCCGCCCAGCCGGAAAGGGTCAGCGGGGGGTCCGCAGGCAATTACATCGTCTCGCCCGGCATCCACAAGATCAAACACGTGATCATCGTGATGCAGGAGAACCGGTCGCTCGACAGTTACTTCGGCACCTACCCCGGAGCCGATGGGATCCCTATGAAAGACGGCAAGCCGACGGTATGCGTGCCGAACCCGAAAGGGCCCTGCGTCCGGCCGTACCACGACACCGCAGACGTCAACGGGGGCGGGCCGCACGGAGAGGCGAATGCCGTCGCCGACGTGCACCACGGCAAGATGAACGGGTTCATCAAGCAGCGCTACCAGGCCAGGAAGACCTGCCTTAACCCCGACGACCCGGCGTGCGCGGCCAGAGCCAAGCCGGACGTGATGGGTTATCACACCGCTGCGGAGATCCCTAACTACTGGACCTACGCCAAGGACTTCGTCCTCTCCGACCACATGTTCGAGCCGGTCAAGTCGTGGTCGGAGCCCGACCACCTGTACATGGTTTCCGCCTGGTCCGCCAAGTGCAAGACCCGCTCGCCGATGAGCTGCCGGAACAACATCGTCGGCCCCTACGGGGCCACGCAGTTCGATCGGGCCGTGCACAGGGAACTGGCCACCGGACAGACCAGGATCGACCTGGCCTGGACCGACATCACGTGGCTGCTCTTCGCCCACCACGTCAGCTGGGCCTACTACGTGCAGCGCGGTATCCAGCCGGACTGCGATAACGATGCGGCGGAGACCTGCCGCCCGGTCCGGCAGAGCGCCACGACGCCCGGGATCTGGAACCCGCTGCCGCTGTTCGGCGACGTGCACGCCGACCACCAGCTGCGCAACATCCAGTCGCTGGAACGCTACTTCGCGGCGGCCAGGGCCGGCACGTTGCCCGCGGTGAGCTGGATCACCCCCTCTGGTCCGGACAGCGAGCACCCGCCTGCCAGCGTGCACCGGGGCCAGGCCTACGTGACGTCGGTGATCAACGCCGCGATGCGGAGCCCGGACTGGAACTCGACCGCGATCTTCTTGTCCTGGGACGACTGGGGCGGTTTCTACGACCACGTCGTCCCGCCCCGGGTGGATCAGAACGGCTACGGACTGCGCGTCCCGGCCCTGACGATCTCGCCGTACGCCAAGCGGGGCTACATCGACCACCAGACGCTGAGCAGCGACGCCTACCTGAAGTTCATCGAGGACGACTTCCTGGACGGGGCCAGGCTGAACCCGAGCACCGACGGACGCCCCGACCCGCGGCCCGACGTGCGCGAGAACGCACCCATCCTGGGCAACATCGAAACCGAGTTCAACTTCAGCCAGGCGCCCCGCCCGCCAGTGCTGCTGGCCACCAACCCGCCCACCGACTCGCCCACGATCCCGCCCTACTTCGCAGGCCGCTCGCCGTGCGTAGGGTGCACCGCGCCGCCGCCGGCTACCGTCCCCCAGCGGGCCGAGCGCCGGCACCACAAGCACCATCACGCGCGATCCGGCAAAGCGAAGCATTAGCGCTGCCAGAACAGTTCTGATGATTCGCCTTAGCGGATGATGAGTCCGGAGGCGAGTCCGGTCAGGGGGTGAGGGCGAGGGTCGCCCCGGTCGTATCGCACAGCCGGTGACAGCCGGGCGCGGCCGGAAGGGCGGCCAGCGCGCCGCTGACCCGGGCGCAGGGTCCGTCCGGCCCGGTCAGGATGGTCCCGTCGGCGTCGACTGCGACCAGCTTGCCGTCCTGGCGCAGCAGCACCGGCCCGTCGCGTTCGGCGGAGATCGCCACCCGCCCGGCCCGCAGGCCATCGAGCACCGCATCCGGCCCGGTGCCCTCGCAGTCGACCCACGTCGTCGGTGATCCCAGCGAGGCGTGCGGCCCGGGCCGGTGCCAGTCGCTGCCGCCGACCGGGATCGCGGCGGGATCCCAGGCCAGCCACCAGGCCAGCGGCGTGGTCCAGTGCTGGTCGAGCCAGCTCCAGTGCCACACCTCGACCAGCGGCGGGCGGCCGTGCATCGCGTGCAGCCAGCTGACGTGGCCGGCGATGGGATGGTTGACCGACATGATCCCGCCCCGCTGCCGGGCGTGGGCCAGCCAGTCGTCGGGGGTGTCGCGGAAATCCACCCAGCCGACGTCGCCGAGCACGTTCGCGTGACCGGCGTCGGTGGTTACCTCCTGGCCCGGCAGCAGGGTGATCCCGTATCTGGCCGCCGCGGGAGCGAGCTCGACATGGTGGCTGATCGTGTTGTGGTCGGTGACGGCGAGGAAGTCCAGCCCCCGCTCCACCGCCAGGCGGGCGAGCTCCGGCACGGTCGCCCCGCCGTCAGAATGGACGGTGTGGGCATGCAGGTCGCCGGCGAGCCAGCGCCGGCCGCCGGCCCCGGGCAGCTCGCGCCCGGCCGGGCGGGACGGCGGCGCGGGCGGCGCGGCCGGCCGCAGATCCGGATCCGGGGCGGCGGTCGAGTTCGCCACGGTGGCGGTGACCTGATAGGGGACCCCCTCGGGCCGCACCCGATAGATGCCGATGATCACTTGCCAGGTGCCCGGATCCAGCTCGCCGGGCAGGTAGCCGGGGGTGGCACCATCCGCGGAGATCACGAACGAGCGCCGGGCCCCGCCTGACCAGCCGCGGAAGCCGGCCGGGCCGAGACAGCCCAGGTCCAGGGTGGCCGCGGTCCGGTCGTAGTCAAGCTCGACCCTGATTTCCCGGGAACCAGGCCGGACCTCGACCGGCAGGTAGTGCCACGGGGAAGCGAACCGGTCCTCGAACGTCCACCGGCCGGAGTGCCGCGTGATCTGATCCATGAGGTCATCTGATCATGCGGGACCCGTTCGGCCGCATCCGGCCGTGAACGGAGCGCGGGGTGCGGGGGGAGAACTCCGCATGCGGGGGGAGCTGCGGGTTGCTTCCCCCCGCACGTCTCGCCGGCCCGCCGAGGCCGGCAGGCTAGGGTCCATTGTCGCGGCGCATCGCGCTGATTGCAGGCGCACGGGGAAATAGGGGCCTATCGGCCTGTCCCGGCCCATGTACGGTGAATCGGCCGGTACAAGCGCCTGCCCAGGTCCCGCCGGTAGGCCGGGATCCGCGCGGGGCGGCGCCAGTCAGCCCGTACCCGCCGCCTGTTCCGCTTCGCGCAGCACTCGCAGGATGTTGCCGCTGGCCAGCAGCGCGCAGTCGGCCTCGGTCCAGCCGCGGCGCAGCAGCTCGGCGAACAGGGCAGGGTAGCCGGACACATCCGACAGTCCCTCGGGCAGCTGGTCGGTGCCGTCGAAGTCTCCGCCGAGTCCGACGTGTTCGACGCCGGCCACGGCGCGCACATGATCGACGTGGTCTGCGACCTGGGCGACCGTCGCCTTCGGCCGCGGGTGGGTGGCGGCGCGCCCGGCCGAAGCCCGCGCCCGTTCGGAATAATCCTTCGGGTCGAGACCTCGCTCGCGCATCTCATCCACCAGCTCGAGATCCCAATGCCGGCATTCCTCGGACACGAAAGCCGGCACGAACGTGACCATGCAGACGCCGCCGCCGGCGGCCAGTGTTTTGAGCACGTCGTCGGGCACGTTGCGCGGGTGATCGCAGATCGCGCGGGCGCTCGAGTGCGAGAAGATGACCGGCCCGCGGGCGACGGCCAGCGCGTCACGCATCGTCGCGGGAGCGGTGTGCGAGAGGTCGACGAGCATGCCGAGGCGCTGCATCTCGGCCACCACCTCGCGGCCGAACCTGGTCAGGCCGCCGGCCGCGGGCTCATCGGTGGCCGAATCGGCCCACGGGACGTTGTCGTTGTGGGTGAGGGTCATGTACCGGACGCCCAGCGCGTACAGCACGCGCAGCACCCCCAGGGAGGACGCTATCGAGTGACCGCCCTCGGCGCCGAGCAGCGAGGCTATCCTGCCCGCGGCCATGGCCTGCTCGACGTCGTCGGCGGTCAGCGTGAGCTCCAGCGCGTCGGGGTAGCGGTCGACCAGCCGGCGGGTCAGGTCGATCTGCTCGAGGGTGGCCGACACCGCGCTGTCGCCCTGCAGGCTGGAGGGCACGAAGACGGACCAGAACTGCGCGCCGACCCGTCCGGCCCGCAGCCGGGGCAGGTCGGTGTGCGCGTCAGGAATCCCCGCGCTGAGATCGACCCGGTCCAGGTCGGAGGCGACCATGTCGCGCAGCGTCCAGGGCAGGTCGTTGTGCCCGTCCATGATCGGCGAGTGGCTGAGTACATCCCGGGCCCGGTCGAGATCGTTAGTCACCGGCCCAGGATTGCAGCCCCGGCTGGCCGGCCGCCACCGGGATACCCGCCCCGGGGCGCCCCAGGGCGGCCCGCGGCCGGCGCGGTTTACCCGCGGCTGTCGCGATGATGGTGAGCCGGGCCGTGCGCCTGCGGGCAGTGGCCGTCGCCGGGCGGCGCGGGGGTGCCGCGGCGGATCGTCAGCAGCGGGTCGGGGGCATGATCGACCTGCAGCGTGGTGTGACCGATCCGGTAGGTGTCTGCCAGCAGGCGCTCCAGGTCGACGCGGACGGCGTGACAGTCGAGCCCGGGACCGACGAGCACGTGCGCGGACGCCGCGGGCATGCCGGAGGTGATCTGCCAGATATGCAGGTCGTGCACCTCCACTACGCCCTCGCGCGCGGCCATGGCCTGGCCGATGGCATCGGGGGACAACTCGGGCGGCGCCGCCTCCAGGAAGATCCGGCCCGACTTGTGCAGCAGGCCGATCCCGGCCTTGGCCATCAGCGCCACCACGACCAGCGAGGCGATCGCGTCGGCGCGGTTGAAGCCCGTGATGATCACGATGAGACCGGCGATCGCCGTGGCCGCGAACGCGTACGCGTCGGTGAGAATGTGCCGGAACGCGCCTTCCACGTTGAGGCTGCGCCGGTCGGCCCGGGCGGCCAGGGCGGCGGCGAAGGCGTTGACCGCTAGGCCGGCCAGGGCGGTGGCGAGTACAGCGCCGCCGGCCACCGTCGGCGGTGAGATCAGGCGGCGCACCGCCTCGTAGACCAGCCACGCCGACAGCAGCAGCAGGGTGATGCCGTTCGCCTGGGCGGACAGGATCTCCGTGCGGCGCAGCCCGTACGTGTACCCGCCCGCGGGCGGCCGGGCGGACAGCCGCATGGCGGTCAGCGCGAGAGCGATCCCCGCGGCATCGGTCAGCATGTGGGCCGCATCGGAAACCAGGGCGAGGGAGTGCGCCAGCAGGCCGACCGCTACTTCGGCGGCCATGAACGCAGCGATCAGCGCGAGTGCCCCGGCGAGATACCGGGCACCGGTACCGGCCGGCGACTCGTGCGCCGCGGCGGCCCCTGCTGGACCGTGATCTTCGTGACCACGGTGGCCGTGTGCGTTCGGGACGATCATGATTACTGGCGGATCTGATCGGCCGGGCGTTCCGGGTGCGCGGCGGCCGGGGCGTGGCCGATGTGCGTGAGCGCGATGTCGAGCAGCATCCGGACGTGCGAGTCCGCCAGCCGGTAGTAAGCCATCCGACCTGACCTGCGGACCTGCACGACCCGGTGGGCCCGCAGCAGCCGCAGGTGGTGCGAGGCGGCCGACTCGCTGGCCCCCGCCGCCGCGGCCAGGTCGCAGACGCACATCTCGCCTTCGAGCAGTGCGACCAGCACCCGCAATCGGCCTGGGTCGGCGAGCAGCCCGAACACGTCCGCCAGCTCGGCGACCTGCTCGCCGGCCGGCATCGAGGCGCGGACGTCCGCCACCCGGTCGCGGTCGACGACCCGGACCGCGCAGCCGTCGAGGCTCTCGGTCAGTCGCACATCTGAATAGCTGCTCATACGTACCAATATTACCCGGACCACGGGCCGAAATCGAGGGCACGATAGGGCGGCACACGGGCGCCCGGAGGCGCATCCTGCGGCGAGACCGGCCGAGCACTCCGCCGCCGGGGGGATCAGGTCACGCGGGCTTGCGGGCCCGCCGCCGCGAGCTGCTCGTCCCGGTCTCGGTCTTGCGCGTGCCGGACCGTTCGGACGGTCCGGCCTTGGCCTGGCCGCGCGAGGCTCGCTTGGCCGGCTCGCTGTCCTCGGCGGTCTTTTTCTTGGCTGGCTGGGAGCGTTGCCCCTGCCCGGCCCGCTTGTCCTTGGCCTGCTGCACGCTGGCGCGCAGCGCCTCGACCAGGTCGATGACCTCGCCGCCCCCGCCGTTGCTGGGCTCGACCGCGGTTACCTCACGCCCGGCGGTCTTGGCCTCGACAAGTTCCTCGACCGCGGCCCGGTACTCGTCGGTGTACTGGGACGGGTCGAAGTCAGCGGCCAGCGAGTCGATGTAGCTGCTGGCCATCGCGAGTTCCTGCTTGCGCACCGTGACCTCGGTCTGCGGCGCCAGCGATGCGGCGTTGCGGACCTCCTCGGGCCACAGCAGGGTCTGCACGATCAGCACGTCGTCGCGCGCCCGCAGCACCCCCAGAGCCTCCCTGGACCGCAGCGTGACCTTCACCACCGCCACCCGCTCGCTGTCGGCCAGCGTGTCGCGCATCAGCACGTACGGCTTCACCGCGGACTTGTCCGGCTCGGCGTAGTACGCCTTGTTGTAGAGCAGCGGGTCGATCTGCTCGGCCGGCACGAACTCGACCACGTCGATCTCCTTCGACGAGGCCAGCGGCAGGTGGCTGAAATCCTCGTCGGACAGGACCACCATCTCCCCGCCCGGCAGTTCGTAACCCTTGGCGATGTCGCTGTACGGCACCTCCTGGCCGTCGAGCTCGCACACCCGCTTGTACCGGATGCGGCCGCCGTCGGTCGCGTGGACCTGCCTAAAGGACACGTCGTGCGCCTCGGTGGCCGTGTAGAGCTTTACCGGGATGGACACCAGGCCGAACGAGATTGTCCCCTTCCATATCGGGCGCATAAAGTCAGCATAAGCGCAGGTCGGTGAGGGGCAGAGCCGCTGAGGCCATTGGACTACCCGAGGACTGCTGCCATGCCCCGCTTTTCTCACTCCACGTGTACACCCTGATACGTTCGCTCACGGTATCTGTCCGCGTGCCCGGCACATGAGAGAGGACGACTGCCATGACTGACGTTCCGCCCGCCGTGCAGACGTCCGGCGACCCGTTCGGCACCCTGACCGGCCCGCTGGCCGGGACGGTCCGAATGCAACTCACGGTCGTGGACTCTCGTCTGCTGACGCCGCACATGCAGCGGCTGGTTCTGACCGCGCCCGAACTCCGCGACTTCGAGCACCTACCCGGGCAGGACGTGATGCTCCTGGTGGACGTGGTGAACGACAGGCCGGTCCGCCGCAGGTACACCATTCGCGCGCTCGACCGGGGCAACCAGCTGCTCACGCTCGACGTGGTCCGGCACTCCGACGGTCCGGGGGAGCGCTGGATCCGCGCGGCCACGACCGGCGTGACGGTCGAGGGCATCGGCCCCCGGGGCAAGATCAGCCCGGCACCGCACACGGACTGGCACCTGTTCATCGGGGACGATTCGAGCCTGGCCGCGATCTTCGCGATGACCGAGTCGCTGCCGCCCGACGCCACGGCGACCGTCATCCTCGAGGTACCCGAGCCGGCGGATGAGCAGGAACTGCGGCCGCACGCCCCTGTCCAGCTCACCTGGGTGCACCGCCGCGACAGGCCCGCCGGCCAGCCGGACGCACTGGTCTCAGCGGCGTCGGCGGTCACGATCCCGGCCGGCCAGCCCCACGTCTATCTGCTCGGTGAGGCCCGGGTGGTGCTGGCCCTGCGTGAGGTGCTCGAGGAGCGCGGGATCAAGCTCGGCCACATGTCGCCCAAGGCCTACTGGGGCCGCGGCAAGGCGAACGCGAGCCACGGCGAGCCGGCCAGAGACGGCTAGGCCGCACCCGGCGCGAGGCAGCCCACGCCGCACCCGGCGCGAGGCAGCCCACGCGGCGGGACGGGCGGCTCGCCGGGCGGAGGTGGCCCGCCGCGCGGGGCAGCCGCGGCGCAGTCGGCCGGGCCCGGTCAGCCGGAGTTGTACCGCCGGAACGCCACCGCGTACTCGCAGCCCGCGCCCAGCCCCACGTAGCCCGCTATGTTGCGCAGGAACTCGTCCGGGTCGAAGTCCCGCCCGAGGCCCTCGATGTACACCTTGTGCTCGCGCAGCGAGGCCACCCCGGCGTCGATCGTGGCCGTCACGTCGGCAAAGTGCGTCGGTTCGTTGCTGGCCGCCACGAAGAGGTGCTTGATCCCCGTCCAGGCGGCCCCGGCGTCGCCGAACACCCACGGGTTGGCTGCGTCCCGGCAGGCGTCCAGCACCGCCAGCCCCACCGCACGGTGATCGGAGTGGTTGACGTTGGGGCTGTCGCCCCAGGTCAGGTCGAAGTTCATCGCGAACACCGCGTCGGGGCGCACCCGGCGTATCGCCGCGGCCAGATCCCTGCGCAGCGGCAGGCCGTACTCCACCAGCCCGTCCGGGTGGCTGAGGAAGTTCACCTCGTGCACGCCGACGATCGCCGCGCTGCGCCGTTCCTCGTCCTCGCGCAGCGGCCCGACCTGGTCGGGCGGCATCGCGGCGATGCCCGCCTCGCCGCGGGTCACGATCAGGTACGACACCGAACGACCCTGGCCGGTCCACCGCGCGACCGCCGACGCCATCCCGTACTCAAGATCATCTGGATGCGCGACCACGGCCATGCCCCGGTCCCAGTCCTCCGGTATCGGTTCCATCGCTACCTCCCGTGCCGCGCCTGCGTGCCGAGGACTACCCTGCCAGATGGGGCGTAGGCTTCATGGCCTGCCTGTGAACAACGGGGCGGGAGGAGACGGCGGTGGCCGAAATTGTCCGGGCCGGACTGGTCCAACAGCGCTGGACGGGCGACAAGGAATCGATGATCAGCGCGGCGGTCGATCACATCCAGGCCGCGGCGTCGGCCGGGGCACAGGTGGTGTGCCTGCAGGAGCTGTTCTACGGGCCATACTTCTGCCAGGTCCAGGACGCGGACTACTACTCCTATACCGAGGTGGTCCCGGACGGTCCGACGACCAAACTCATGCAGGACCTGGCCAGACAGCACGGCATCGTGCTCATCGTGCCGATCTACGAAGAGGAACAGCCCGGCGTCTACTACAACACCGCGGCGGTGATCGACGCCGACGGCAGCTACCTGGGCAAGCACCGCAAGAACCACATTCCCCAGGTCAAGGGGTTCTGGGAGAAGTTCTACTTCCGGCCGGGCAACCTCGGCTACCCGGTGTTCGACACCGCCGTGGGCAAGATCGGCGTGTACATCTGCTACGAGCGGCACTTCCCTGAGGGCTGGCGCGCGCTCGGGCTCGGCGGCGCCCGCATCGTGTTCAACCCGTCGGCGACCAGCCGGGGCCTGTCGGAGTACCTGTGGCGGCTCGAGCAGACCGCGGCCGCGGTGGCCAACGAGTACTTCGTCGGCACGATCAACCGGGTCGGCGTCGAGCCGCTCGGTGACAACGACTTCTACGGCCAGTCCTATTTCGCCAGCCCGCGTGGCCAGCTCATCGGCGACGCCGCCTCCGACCACCAGGACGAGGTCGTCGTGCGCGATCTGGACATGGACCTGCTGGCCGAGGTCCGCGACCTGTGGGCGTTCTACCGCGACCGCCGGCCTGACAGCTACGAGCAGCTGGTCCAGCCGTAAGCCCGGGAGGCAGTCGTGCGCATCCTGATCAGCGGCGGCACGGTGGTGACCGCGACCGGAACCATGCCCGCCGACGTACTCGTGGACGGCGAGCAGGTGACCGCCCTGGCGGCCAGGGACGATTCTCCGGAACGGCTTCGCCCCGAGGCCGGCGGTAACGAGCAACCCGGCGGATGGGCCGCGACCGCGGACCGGATCATCGACGCGACCGGAAAGTACGTGCTGCCGGGCGGCATCGACGCGCACACGCATATGGAGATGCCGTTCGGCGGGACGTTCTCGGCCGATACCTTCGAGACCGGCACCCGCGCGGCCGCCTGGGGCGGCACCACCACGATCATCGACTTCGCGGTGCAGGCCAAGGGCACCTCGCTGCTGGCCACGCTGGACAAGTGGCACGCCAAGGCCGACGGCAACTGCGCGATCGACTACGGCTTCCACATGATCGTCTCGGACGTGAACGAGACGACGCTCAAGGAGATGGACTCCTGCATCGCGGCCGGCGTGAACAGCTTCAAGATGTTCATGGCCTACCCGGGCGTGTTCTACGCCACCGACGGCGAGATCCTGCTCGCGATGCAGCAGGCGGCGCGGTCCGGGGCGATGGTCATGATGCATGCGGAGAACGGCATCGCCATCGACCAGCTGGTCGCCCAGGCGCTGGCCGCGGGGCATACCGACCCGGTGCAGCACGGCCTGACCCGCCCGCCCGAGCTCGAGGGCGAGGCCACCTCCCGGGCGATCGTCCTGGCCCAGGTGGCCCGCTGCCCGCTGTACATCGTGCACCTGTCGGCGATCCAGGCGCTGGCCGCGGTCACCGAGGCCAGGGACGCCGGGCAGAACGTGTTCGCCGAGACCTGCCCGCAGTACCTGTACCTGTCCCTCGAGGATCTGGCCAAGCCGGACTTCGAGGGGGCCAAGTACGTGGCCTCGCCGCCGCTGCGCCGGCCGCCGCACCAGCAGACCTTGTGGCAGGGCCTGCGCAGCAACGACCTGTCCGTGGTGTCCACCGATCACTGCCCGTTCTGCTTCCGCGAGCAGAAGGAACTCGGCCGGGGCGACTTCTCCAAGATCCCGAACGGGATACCGGGTGTGGAGCACCGGATGGACCTGCTGCACCAGGGCGTGGCGACCGGCGAGATCTCGCTGCCGCGCTGGGTCGAGATCTCCTCCACCACGCCGGCCCGGATGTTCGGCCTCTACCCGCGCAAGGGCGTGATCCAGCCGGGCAGCGACGCCGACATCGTCATCTATGACCCCTCCGCGAAGCAGATCCTGTCGGTGGCCACGCACCACATGAACGTGGACTACTCGGCCTATGAGGGCATGCAGGTCACCGGGCGGGTGGAAACCACGCTGTCGCGCGGCCGGGTGGTGGTCGACGCCGGCGAATACCATGGCGGTGCCGGCCACGGCCGGTTCCTCGAGCGCGAGCTGTGCCAGTACCTGGCCTGAGCCGGCCGCCTGCCGTCGGCCAGACAAGCTCGATCAGCCGCGACAGCTACCGTCACATACAGGAAATACCAGCTAAGGGGGGCGCGACATGGACTTTGGTCTCGTCCTGCAGGCCGATCCGCCGGCCCAGGCCGTGGTGGACCGGATGCGTGTCGCCGAGGACAGCGGGTTCCGGTACGGCTGGACGTTCGACTCGCACATGCTCTGGCAGGAGCCGTACGTCATCTACCCGCTGATCCTGGCCGCGACCAAGACGATGACGGTCGGGCCGATGGTGACCAACCCGGGCACCAGGGACTGGTCGGTGATCGCGTCGCTGTTCGCCACGCTCAACGACACCTTCGGCAATCGCACCGTGTGCGGCATCGGGCGCGGCGACTCCGCGCTGCGGGTCATCGGCCGGCGGCCCACGACGCTGGCCACGATGTCCCAGGCCATGCGGGTGATCAAGGACCTGGCCGAGGGGCGCGAGGTGACCCACGACGGCGTCGCGTTCCGGATCCCATGGGTGCGCGACGGCAAGCTGGAAATCTGGATGGCCGGCTACGGGCCGAAGGCGCTGAAGCTGGCCGGCCAGCAGGCGGACGGATTCATCCTGCAGACGGCCGACCCGCACATCGCCCGCTGGACCATCGGCTCGGTCCGGGCCGCCGCCGCCGAGGCCGGCCGCGACCCGGAGACGATCACCATCTGCGTGGCCGCCCCGGCCTACGTGGGCAGCGACCTGCCGCACCAGCGCGACCAGCTGCGCTGGTTCGGCGGGATGGTCGGCAACCATGTCGCTGACCTGGTGGCCAGGTACGGGACGTCGGGCCCGGTACCGCACGAGCTGACCGACTACATCGCCGGCCGGAAGGGCTACGACTACTCCCACCACGGCCGGGCCGACAATCCGTCCACGGACTTCGTGCCGGACGGCATCGTGGACCGGTTCTGCCTGCTCGGCAGCGAGTCGGCGCACGTGGACAGGCTGCGCGAGCTCGCGGATCTCGGGGTTGATCAGTTTGCCCTGTACCTGATGCACGACGAGCCGGACAAGACGCTGGCCGCTTACGGCCGGGACATTATCCCGGCTATGACGTAGCGGGGTGACGCCCGTCGATTCGCCGCCTGTCGGCGCTGCCGAACGGCGGCGCATCGACGCACGCCACCCCGCACTCAGGTCAGCTCGCGGTATTCCGGCTCGGCTGCCAGCGGCGCGGCAGGCGAAACAGGCGCTGGGCCAGGTCACCGCGACGTGATGTACTGCGCTCCCGCTGGGAGCGGCGGGTCTTCCTGGCCGCCAGGGCGAGACTGCGGCGCTCGGCCTGTCGGTGCAGGTCGGCGACGCGAGCCTGCATGAGCTCGTAATGGGCGGTGGGGTGCATGGTGATCTCCTCGGACGGTGCCTGTCTGGCTCACTCCCGAGGATGCTGCTAAGGCCGGCAAGCCCGGATCGGGTGACCGCGTCCGATCCGGTGAGCCGGGTCCTTAGATCTGCTGCTCTCCCACCTCAGGCTGCTCGTCTTCGAGAAGCCCGACGCGTTCGGCCAGGGCGGCGGCCTGCACCCGGCCGGCCACGCCCAGCTTGCGCAGGATGCTGGTCACGTGCACGCTGGCCGTCTTGGGGCTGATGAACAGCTCCGCGCCGATCTGCGCATTGGTCAGCCCGGCCGCGAGCAGCCGGAGCACGACCAGCTCACGGTCGGTCAGCCCGTACCGGCCCGCGAGCCGGGGCGAGGCCGGCACCTCGCCCGGCGCTGGCCCGCAGACGGTGCCGAGCGGGATCCGTGCGCGCCGGGCCAGCTTGCGGATCTCGGCCAGCAACGGGGCGTGACCCTCGGCCGCCTCGGCGGCCGCTCGCAGGGCGGCAGACGCCTCGCGGGTCCGGCCCTCGTCCAGCAGCGCTTCGGCGTGCCGCCAGCCGGCGTAGCCGGCCCGGTGCGGCCAGCGCAGATCCGCCCAGGCCTTCACCGCCGCGCTCCAGGCCACGGGGTCGCTGGATCCGGCCAGCCGGGCGCGCTCGCCGTCCCAGGTGGCCCGCTCGGCGGGGACAGCGGCCACGAACGGGTGGTCGGCGAAGGGGTTGATCGTCATCTCGGCTACCGCGGCGGCCAGCGCGTCGCCGGCCGCCACGGCCGCCTCGGCGGCGGACTCGTCGCGTCGCGCCCGGGCCAGCTCGGCGAGGTCGGCGCAGGCCCGCATCCCGGCGGCCAGCAGGCGCCCGCAGAAGATCCCCCACTGTGAGCCCTCGATCTGCGCCGCTACCGGTTGCACCACCGCCAGCGCCTCGTCCGGCCGCCTGGCCCACAGCGCCAGCTCGGCGGTGCGCTGCGCCGCCTCCCGGGACCGGTCGAAGTTCCCCACGTGGCCGATGAGATCGCGGATCTGCTGCTGCCGCCGCTGCGCGGCCTCGATGTCACCGCGCAGCAGGTCGATCTCGACGCGGTACAGGTGCACCAGCCAGTGATCCGAGGTGGGCGTCTCCTCGGTCAGCGGGTCGACGAGCTCCCCGGCCTCGGCCGTGCGGCCCTGGGCCACGAGGGCCTCGGCGGCATTGGCGGTGAGGATGGCGCTGTTCCAGAAGTCCTCCAGCCCGGCCTGGCGCGCGTCCCGCAGGCCGCGACGCGCCACGTCGGCGGCGTCGGCGAACCTCGCCGTCTTGAGCAGGGCATCGCTTTCGTAGATATCGATCAGGATGCCGGCCTCGCTGTCCCCGGCGGACCCGGTCAGCGCCTGGCACCGGCGCAGCACGGCGAACCCCTCGTCCATCTGCCCCTGCAGGAACTTGTGGTAGGCGAAGATGGACAGCAGCCGGGGGATCAGCGTCGTCGCGCCGGCCGCCTCGGCGATTTCCAGGCCCCGGTTGACCGCGTTGATGCCGTCCTCAACCTGCCCCTGGCCGACGAACAGGAAATGCCCGTAGTAGAACAGGGCCTCGGCGTGCTCGGCCGACGGCGGTGCCTGCTCGAACAGGCGCAGCGCCTCGGTGATCAGCTCGACGCTGGGGCCGGGCGCCTCCTGCCCGCCGAGGTAGGCGGCGGCCAGCCCGCGAAACCGCGCGGCGCGCTCATGGATGATCGCGTTGGTGGCCGGATCCTGGTGGCCGGCGAACCGGCGGTAAGCCTCCTCGGCGAGGGCACTGGCGTCCTCGGCCCGGCCGCAGACGTAGCGCGCGTCGATGGCGCGCACGTACAGCCCGGGCAGCGACACCCCGGCCTCGTCGCCGGCCCCCGGCTCGGCCTGGCACAGCTCGATGGCGCGCTGCCAGTGCGCCGCCGCCTCGGCATATCCGAAGACCCGCTCGGCGGCCTGGCCGGCCGTGATCCGGGCGCGCAGCTCCTCGCCGACGCGCCCGGCCGCCGCCCAGTGGTCGGCCGCCTCGGCGGCCAGCCCCTCTTCGCCGGACGCCTCCAGCGCCCGCGCGGTGCGCTCGTGCAGCGCCAGCCGCTCGCCGGGCAGCAGCCCCGCGGCCACCGCTTCGGCCAGCAGCGCGTGCCGGGCCCGGTACCGCCCGTCGGGCTCGGTCTCGTTGAGCAGCCGGGCCGCGGCCAGTCCCTGCAGCCCGGCCCGCAGCGCCTGCGGGCCGAGCCCGGCCACGCCGGAGAGCTGGTCCTCGGTCAGCGGGCACCCGGCGACCGCGAGCGCGGCCAGTACCGCCCGCGCGTCGGGTTCGCAGACGCTGGCCCGGGCGGTCAGCAGCTCGGCCAGCCGGGTGGGCAGCCCGCCCGGCCGGCCCAGCCCGGTTCCAGCCGGCCGGGCCAGCGCATCGGCCACGAGCTGCTCGGCAAAGAACGGATTCCCCTCGCTGCGGGCATACACCTCGTCGGCCACTCCGGCAGGTGGCGGGGCGCCCATCAGCCCGGTGACCTGCTGGGCTATCTCGTCGCGGGACAGCGGGCCGAGCCGGATCTCGGCCACCTGGCCGCCGCCCCGCATGTGCGCGAGCCAGTGCGCCACCTGCGGATCCACGGCCATCTCATCGCTGCGGCAGGTCGCCACCACGGTCATCGCGTCACTGCGACCCGCCCCGGTCAAGAACAGCAGCAAGTCCAGCGTCGCGCTGTCGGCCCACTGCAGATCCTCGATCACCAGCACGAGCGGGCCCTGCCGCGCCACCGCCGCGAGCAGCTCAGCCACTCCGGAGAACAGCCGCCCGCGCTGCCAGCCCTCGGCCCGGCCGCCCTGACCAGTGTCGGCAGGCTGCAGCCGGGGCAGCAGCCGGGCCGCCTCTACCCGCGCGTACGGCGGAACCATGTCCAGCGCGCGCTCGAACACCGCGCCGCCGTCCAGTCGGCTCAGCGCGTCCAGTGCCTCCGCGACCGGCAGGAACGGCAGCTTCTCGGCCAGCGGGAGGCATGCGCCCCAGGTCGTCAGCAGCCCGCCCGCCGACCCCAGGCCCTCGGCCACAAACCGGGTCTTGCCCACGCCCGCGTCCCCCGCCACCAGCACCAGGCGGGCGTTCCCGTCCAGCGCTGACCGCAGGCCGGACAGCTCGTGCGCACGGCCGACGAAGACCTGTGAACCGGCCATGCCCCCCTGACCCGCCGCGCGTGGGCCGTCCTCTCGCGCCCAGACTGGCAAAAATATCCCCAAAGTTGTGTCAAGCCGAGGATACGCCTGCGCCCCCGTCAACTCCGCCATCAACGAACTCACTGTTCCCCCGAACACGTCTGTCCGGCCTTCGCTGGGCCGGCGTCGCCCCGCCGGCCGGGGCCTGCGCTGGACCGCCGGACGCGTACGGGACTATGACAATTCCAACAAGGTTCCAACGGCCGGTAAAGCGCTCCGGTTCACTCACCTGGGGCGATGTCACGCGCCGCGCACGCCTGGTTTCAGAACCGGGCGCTCGGGGGCGCCCGCCGATCAGCCCAGGAAGTCTTCGAGCCAGGCTGTGTGGTAGCGGCCGGACCGGACGTCCGGCACCTCTAGCAGCCGCCGGAGCAGCGGCGCCGTGGTGGTCAGCCCGCCGATCTCGAGCTCGGCCAGCGCCTGGCTCGCCCGGGCCAGCGCCTGCGGCCTGCTGCCGCCCCAGGCGCACAGCTTCGCCACGAGCGAGTCGTAGAACGGAGGGATGGTGGTGCCGGGAGCCAGCGCATGCTCGATCCGGACACCGGGTCCGCCGGGCAGTTCCAGCGTGGTCACCGTGCCCGGCCTCGGCAGGAACTTCTTGTCCGGGTCTTCGGCGTTGATGCGGCACTCCACCGCGTGACCGCGCACGGCGATGTCCTCTTGCCCGACCGACAGCGGCTGCCCCGCCGCCACCCGCAGCTGCTCGGCGACCAGGTCGAGGCCGGTGACCAGTTCGGTGATCGGGTGCTCTACCTGGATCCGGGTGTTCATCTCCATGAAGTAGAAGTCACCGGAGGCCACCAGGAACTCCACCGTGCCCGCGCCCGCGTAGCCGACCCTGCGGGCGAGCCGCACCGCCGCCGTGGTCATCCGGTCGCGCAGATCGGGCGACAGCCCGGGCGCGGGCGCCTCCTCGAACAGTTTCTGCCGCCGCCGCTGCAGCGAGCACTCCCGCTCGTAGCAGTGCACGACCGTGCCGAGCTGGTCGGCCAGCACCTGCACCTCGATGTGCCGGGCCGGCGAAAGGCTCCGTTCTACGTACACGGCATCGCTGCCGAACGACGCGGCCGCTTCCCGCCGCGCGGCCGGCAGCACCGAGCGCAGCGCGGCGTCGTCGGCGGCCGGCCGGATGCCGCGCCCGCCGCCGCCCGCGGCCGCCTTGACCAGCACCGGGTAGCCGACCCGCCCGGCCGCCGCGACCGCTTCCTCCACATTGTCGACCACCCCGCTGCCCGGCACGAGCGGGACGCCCGCCTCCTGCGCCAGCACCCGGGCCCGGGCCTTGTCGCCCATCGCCGCGATGGCCGCGGCGGACGGCCCGACGAACGTCAGCCCGGCCGAGGTCACCGCCCGCGCGAATCCGGCGTTCTCGCTGAGGAACCCGTACCCGGGATGGACGGCATCGGCTCCGGCGTCCTTCGCGGCCGCGATCAGCGCGTCGATGTCCAGGTAGCTCTGGGCGGCCTGCGGCGGCCCGATCAGGCGGGAGTCGTCGGCCTTGCGCACGTGCGCCGAATCCGCGTCCGCCTCGGAGTAAACGGCCACCGCCTCGACGCCGAGCTGATGACAGGCCCTGATCACGCGGACCGCGATCTCACCCCGGTTGGCCACGAGCACCCGGCGAAACGGCCTGGCGACCGACGTCGGCTCCATCTGCTGCCCTCCGGCTGGTGCGCGTGGGTCGGGCCTAGGTGTGCCTGGGTCCGGGCTGCCGTGACAACCCTACCGACGGGCCCGGCCGGCTTTCCGGCTGGTCGTCGCCCGGTTCAATCACGCGACCGGGCCCGCGTCCGGCGGGCCGACGCTATCCTGCCGGTGACATGCGGTGACGTATGCGACTGCGGCCGGGACCACCAGGAGGGGACACGATGAGCCTTGAGGAGGCCTCGCGCCAGCTCGAGCAGGCGATTCACGACGCCCAGGTGGCGTTCGACTGCATCGGCCTGGGTCACATCGACCGTGCGCACACGAACGCGCTGACGGCCCGGACCGCGGCCGACGCCGCGGAGACCGCGCTGCGCGCCGCCCTCCGCGACACGAACGCTCCCCCGGACGACCTGTAGCTGCCGCTCGCCCGTCGGCACCAGGCCGCCGGCGCCTACCTGGCCGTCTCGCTGTCGCCGACGCGGGCGTCCAGCCACTCGCAGAGCGGGCGGGTGGCGCGCAGGAACCCGGTCACCCGGCCCTGGGCCGCCGCCGTGCCCAGCCAGGCGGCGGCCGGCCACTCCTGCCACGCGATCAGGCCCTTGTGCCGCAGCAGGTCGGCGCGAGGGTGGTCCCTGGGGTAGCCGCGCGGCGCGGTCTTCAGGCTCTCGTGACCGGTGACCGCGATGTCGTGCTGTTCGATCCCGGCGATGACCTTGCGCAGTTCCTCGCCGCTGAGATCGTCGGCGACCGCGCGGCGGTAGCGCTCCAGCTGATCGGGGGCCATCTGGTGCATCCCGCTGCCCGCCGCGAGCCCGGCGGCGGACAGCTGGATGTAGCCGCCGCAGGCCAGCGTGGCGCCGATTGCCGTCTTGTACGGCGATTTGTCGGCGCTGAACCGGACATCGCGGTAGGGGCGGAAGATCCTTCCCTCGCCGAACTCAGGCTCCAGGTCCGCGAGCAGCGCGGCCATCGGCGCGTGTACGTCCCGCTCGTAGCTGGCCTTGTGCGCGGTCCAGTAGGACTTGGTGTTGTCGGCCGCCAGGCCTTCGTAAAACTCCAGCGCCTCGGCAGGCCACCCGTTGAACCTCACCGGTCCCCCCGATCAGCTGGCCAGGGATTTCGATCTGCCCGGTCATGCTACTCGCGAGGCCCGGTCCGTACCGGGCGCATCGGCCGGCCGGAGCGCCCGGGGGCATTGATACGATCCGGGCCATGGAGCCGAACGGGGTCGAAGCCGCCGCTGAAATCCGGGTGATTGCGTGAAATTCGCCTGGCTGTGCAGCCACGAGTCCTACCAGCCCGAGGAGCTGGTCGAGCAGGCGGTCGCGGCCGAGGAGGCCGGGTTCGACGTGGTGCTCGGGTCGGACCACTTCCATCCCTGGGTGGACGACAATTCGGCGGCGGGCTTCGTCTGGTCCTGGCTGGGCGCGGTGGCCGCCCAGACCCGGCGGGTGCAGCTCGGGACCTCCGTCACCTGTCCTCTGTTCCACTACCACCCCGGCCTGATCGCCCAGGCCGCCGCCACCGTGGACCGCTTGTCCGGCGGCCGGTTCCTGCTGGGGGTCGGGACCGGCGAGGCCATCAACGAGCGACCGCTGGGCTTCGACTTCCCGCCCTACCGCGAGCGGCAGGACCGCATGCAGGAGGCGCTGGAGATCATCCACCGGTTGTTCGCCGGCGAGAAGCTGACGTTCGATGGCGCCTTTTACCGGACGGACCGCGCGCGTCTCTACTCGCCTCCGGTGCACCAGGTGCCGGTGCTGATGGCCGCGGGTGGCCCGAAGTCGGCCGCGTTCGCGGGGCGGTTCGCCGATGGCCTGATCACCAGCGTGAAGAAGCCGGAGGACACGGTGGCAAACGTCATCGAGCCGTACCGGCGTGCGGCCGCGGAGCGGGGCGGCTCGCAGCTCGTGATGGCTACCCGGTGGACCGCGCTGGGGGGCAGTGAGGACGAGATCTGGCAGGCGCTGTCGCCGATGCGCGGGCTGCGCGCTCCCGGCCGGCTCGCCGCCGCCGACCCGGCCGAGCTGCGGGCCCGGGCGGACGAGATGGACCGGGCCGAGGTGATGGGCAGCTATGCGTGCCTCCCCCCTGATCCTGCCGCGTTGGTGAAGGCCTACCAGCCGCTGGTCCACGACGTCGGCGCCGACATCGTCTCGATCCAGGTCTGCACCGGCGACCCGCTGGCCACGATCGCGATGATCGGCAGCGAGGTGCTGCCCAAGCTGCGGTCCTGAATCCGGTCCGGCCGGGCGGTCGCCGCGTTAAATCCAGTCCTTGCGCCGGAAGACGACGTACAGCGCCGTAGCGATCACGACGATGAGCCCGATCGAGAATCCCAAGCCCCATTCGTTGCCGAAGCCCGGATAGGGCACGTTCATGCCGTAGTAGCCGGTGATCAAGGTGGGCACGGCGACGATCGCGGCCCAGCCGGTGACCTTCTTCGTGATCGTGTTCAGCCGGTTGCTCTGGATGGTCAGGTTCGTCTCCAGGATCGTCGTGACCAGGTCGCGCAGGCTCTCCGTCCACTCGGTGGCCCGCAGCACGTGGTCGTAGACGTCCTGGTAGTAGGGATGCAGCGCATCGCCGACGACCTGCAGGTCACGCCGGATCAGGGTGTTGACCACCTCCCGCATGGGCAGCACGACGCGGCGCAGCAGGACCAGGCTCTTGCGCAGCTCGAAGCTGCGCCGCTGGACCACCCGGTCCATGGGCTTGTCCGCGAAAAGCTGGTCCTCCAGGCTCTCGATCGCGTCGTCCAGGCTCTGCACGGCCGCGAAGTGACCGTCCACGATGTTGTCGATCAGGCCGTACAGCAGGAAGCCGACCCCGAATTTGGCCAGGTCGGGGCTGGCGTCCCAGTAGTCCAGGACGGAGCCGATGTCCAGCCCGTCGTCCTTGCGCACGGTGATCAGGGCCTGTTTGGTGATAAAGGCCGACAGCTCGCTCGTGGCCAGCTGGCCGGTCTCGGTGTCCAGATGGACGGCGTAGGCGGTGAGAAACAGATGGCTGCGGTACCGGTCCAGCTTGGGCCGTTCGTGCGCCGTCACCGCGTCCTCTATGGCCAACGGGTGCAGGCCGAACTCGCTGCTGAGCACCTCGAGATCTTCGCGGTCCGGATCGTGCAGGTCGAGCCAGACCACGGACGCCTCGTCGACCAGGTAGTCGCTGATATCGGCCACGGGGAAGCCGGACATCTCCAGGTTTCCGTGCCGGTAAAGACGGGTGCGCGCCTGGCACTTGGTCGGCGTGGTATCGCAGATCGCCGCGGAGGCCACCGTGGCCGGGTCGCGGCCGACGAAGGTCGATGGCTGCTCGGGCTGCTCCCCGGTCATGGTGGTTCCTTTCGTCGCCCACGGGCCGGACGTGCCGGCCCGCTGCCATAGCGGCTTCCCCGGCCGCGCCGGTTTAGCCATGGCGCTCCAGCGCCGCACGGTCCCACGATGCGCAGTTGGCGGCTGCCTCGTAGGTGCTTTGCAGGAACTCGAGCAGGACCTGTCCCGGATTGTCCCTGGCCGCCGCCGCCTCGTAGGGCAGCAGGAACTCGCCCAGCTCCTGGCTGTAGAAGGCGTCCGCGGGACGGACGGCAGACCCCCGGTACCCGTCTGGTTCGGGATAGGAGTAGGAGTAGAAGAAACCCTGTCCTTCCCCGCCCGGCCAGTAGCCGGCGCTGCTCACCTCGTGTGAATACGCCTCGAGCATCACGTGCGGCCCGCAGTGCGGCGGCCGGCCGGGATGCGGCGGTGCGGGCCGTCCGGAGAACCGCGTCACCGCCAGGTCCAGCCCGCCCCAGAACAGGTGAACCGGGCTGGCCTTGCCGAGGAACCGGCCGCGGAAGACCTTGAAGATCCGCTCGATTTCCACCAGGGCCAGCCAGAACCGCCGCGCCTGCTCGCCGTCGTAGGACGCGTGCACGCGATCGCCGGGGAACGGGATGGCACCCTCGATCTCCACCGGAACGGGCCAGATCTCGGTGCCGACGCCCAGCTCGTCCAGGCCCCGGGTCACCTCGGCGTAGAAATCGGCCACCGGACGGGCGGTCAGGGCCACCGAGCGGGCCGTTCCCGCGCTGGTCACGACGTCGAGCTGGTGACGGCGGAAGTCGAAGTCGATCTGGAAGCTCGGCCCGGCCGGGTGCGGCATGAGCGAGGTGGTCAACCCGCGCGCCGCCAGGTAGAGCGTGACATTCCACCAGTGGTTGACCATCGGTTCGTTGGCCATTCGCACCTTGCCGACGATCTGGGTCCATAGCTGCAGCGTGTCCCGGGTGGCCTGCCACTCGGCCAGCGGCAGCTCCGGCCACGACGGCCGCGATGCGGTGGCGGGACCGGGCCCGCCTGGTTGCGAGGTCACCTGTTACAGCCTGCCAGGAGGCGGAAGTGGCCGCCAGCGGGGGCGGCGCCGGGGCCGCCTGCCAGGATGAGGCGCATGAGGATGGAGGAGGCCATCGCCCTGGGCCTGCGGCAGTCGGCCGGCGACCTGCTGCTGGACCCCGATGACATTCCCTGGGTCCCGCAGGCCAGCGGCGTCTGGTTCCGGCCGCTGCGGATCTCCCTCGGCCCCGGCACCTGGACCAACCTGATCCGGGTGACCGGGCACGGGATCGTCGGCCTGCACCGGCACGTCGCCCCGGTCGAGGCCTGGGTGGTCTGCGGCCGGTGGCGCTACCTGGAGCACGACTGGGCGGCCCGGCCGGGAAGCTACGTATACGAGCCGGCCGGTGACGTGCACACGCTGGCGACCCTGGGCGATGAGGAGACGGTCACGCTGTTTTCCGTGCACGGGCCGATCGAGTACCTGGGGCCAGGCGGGGAGGTGGACCACGTAGAGACGGCGGAGACGAAGCTCCGCAGATATGTGGACTTCTGCGCGTCGCACGGGATCCAGGTCGCCCCGGTCATCTGCTGAGTATCCGCTGATCACTCCGGGCCGCGCTGATTACACTGCCACGGTGGATTATCAGCTGCAGGGACGGGTCGCGCTGGTCAACGCGGCCAGCCGCGGCATGGGCCGGGCCATCGCCGAGGCGCTCGCCGCCGAGGGGGT
>Ga0207693_10000679_pt1 | contig 30553 bp, 27 predicted proteins | sample LARL81metaG_FD_184347 | JGI IMG/M metagenome (GOLD analysis project Ga0207693, IMG submission 184347) | Corn, switchgrass and miscanthus rhizosphere microbial communities from Kellogg Biological Station, Michigan, USA - LAR L8-1 metaG... | ecosystem: Host-associated > Plants > Roots >... | reverse complement strand
GACTCCCACCTTCGGCACTCGCGCTCTTGGACTCGCAACGGTTGGCCGCCGAAGGCGGGCTTTGCCCGCCGAGAGGCTCGTTGCGACATTGGACTCGCAACGGTTGGCCGCCCCGTCAACCGCCACGGGTCGAGCGTCGACCGTTCCGGGCGCGGCGACGCACCAGAACGGACAAGATGCGGCCGTGAAAGTCGGCGTCCTCACCGGTGGCGGAGACTGCCCGGGGCTGAACGCGGTCATCCGCGCGGTCGGGCGCCGGTCGTTTCAGCGCCGGCACGAGGTCGTCGGAGTCCGTGACGGCTGGCGCGGGCTGGTCGAGGACGAGCTCGAGCCGCTCGGGCCGCGAGAGATCTCCGGGATCCTGCCGCGCGGTGGCACGATCCTCGGCACGACGCGCACGAACCCCTACAAGCTCGAGGGCGGCGTCGGTCGCGTTCAAGACACGTTCGAGCGAGCGGGCCTGGACGCCCTGGTGGCGATCGGCGGCGAAGACACGCTCGGTGTGGCGGCCCGGCTGTTCGAAGAGCAGGCCTTCCCGGTCGTCGGCGTGCCAAAGACGATCGACAACGACCTCAACGGAACCGACTACACCTTCGGCTTCGACACCGCGGTCTTCATCGCCACCGAGGCGATCGATCGCCTGCATACGACGGCCGAGTCGCACAACCGAGTGATGGTCGTCGAGGTGATGGGGCGCAACACCGGCTGGATCGCCGTGATGAGCGGGATCGCCGGCGGGGCAGACGTGATCCTGATCCCCGAGCAACCGATCTCCATCGACGAGGCCTGCGACGACATCCGTCGCCGCCATGAGCGAGGGAAGGACTTCTCGATCGTCGTCATCTCTGAGGGCTACGAGCTCGAGGGGCACGCCGAGGACGGCGATCAGGACGAGTTCGGCCACATCAGGCTGTCGGAGCGCGGCGTCGGCGAGGTACTCGGTCGCGAGATCGAGAGGCGGACCGGTTACGAGACCCGCGTGACGGTGCTCGGCCACGTCCAGCGCGGGGGCTCCCCCACGCCTCGCGACCGCGTGCTTGCGACCCGGTTCGGATTGAAGGCGGCCGACCTCGTCGACCAGCAGCGGTTCGGCCAGATGGCGTCGCTGCAGGGCGACCGCATCGTCGAGGTTCCGCTCAAGGACGCCACGGCGGAACTGAAGACCGTGCCGCCGGAGTGGTACGACGTGGCGAAGGCTTTTTTCGGCTAATTCCGCCTTCAAGGCGACGCCGGCTACGCCGGCGTCATGACGACTTGAAGGCGATCAGTGCATGGGTGAACCGGTCAAAGACGTGCCTGGCAAAGCCAGGCACGTCGACGAAGCGCGTGCGAGCTCGCCCCTCCACTCTGCGTCGCGTGCGAACACGTCAGACGTCGGGGGGAGCGTCACCGACGAGGTCGGCCACGCTGCGCGGCTCGACGATGACGCCGTCGAAGCCCGCACGTTCGAGCGCGCCGACGTCGTCCTGGCTCGCGCCTGAGAGCTCCGCGATCGCGAGCTTTCCAGCCGGGACGTCCGGCAAAAGATCGAGCACGTGCTCGAGCGCCTCCTCGCCGCCGGCGCCAGGCGCCGAGAGCACGAAGATCTCCGGGTCGAGCTCCTCGAGCGCCGACTCGAGCTGCTCCTCGTCGTCGATGCGGAAGGCGAGCTCACACGTCTCGCCGAGCTCCCGGGAAAGATCGGCGAGCGAGTCGAGATCCTCCCCGACGTCGAGCAGACAAGCGTCGGCCTCCTCCGGCGGCGGCCGGCCGAGGTCGCGCGGCCATGCCAGCAGGACCGGCAGGCTGGTGGCGCTCCGGATCTGCCCGAGCGCGCCGTCACCCGACGCGACGAGGACGGCCTCCGCGCCCTGTTCCTCCACCCTGGCGGCATCGTCAGCGGCCGAAACGCGAGCGATCAACGAGATGCCGTCGCCCTCGGAGATCGCCTGACTGAAGCGTCTACCCGCGTTCACCGGCGCAGATTGTTCACGATTGGGTCACCCACGCGCGCGAAACTCGAGGCTACGCTCGCCGCGGGGAGGAGGCTGGGTGCGCCTGGCGCCACGGTAACCGGACACGGCCGGTCAGACGCCCATCGGATGCCACACAGTTTTCAGCTCAAGGAAGCCCGCGATCTCCCACGGGCTCTGGTCGTCGACCGAGCCACGAACGACCCGTTTGACGTTCTCCGCGGCAAGCCGCTCGAGCTCGGGGATGTCGCCGTCGGCTCCGGTCACATCAAGCGCGTTGACGTCCATGTGGGCGGCTAGTACCGGGGCGAGCTCGCTCCGAAAACCTGTCAGCAGATTGACGACCCCGCCCGGGACGTCTGAGGTCGCGAGTACCTCCGCCAGCTCGATCGCCGCCAGAGGTCGCGACTCCGACGCGACCACGACGGCTGCGTTGCCCCCAACCAACACGGGCGCGAGCCGGGAAACCAGCCCCAGCAGCGGCGGCTCTTCGGGAGCGAGCACGCCGACGACGCCGGTCGGCTCGGGCACGGTGAAGTTGAAGTACGGGCCGGCAACCGGGTTGGCCGAGCCGAGCACCTGCGCGAGCTTGTCGGCCCAGCCGGCATACCAGACGAACCGATCGACGGCCGCATGTACCTCGTCCTCGTCTCCCGTCAGGTCGGCGAACTCGCGCGTCCGCGCCTCGAGCATCTCCGCGACGCGATAGAGGACCTGACCACGGTTGTAGGCGGTCATCCCCGCCCATTTCGGCTGCGCCCCGCCGGCGATTCGCACCGCGTCGCGAACGTCCTTCCGGGAGGCCCGCGCGACGTTCTGGCCTTCGGCCTCGTACGTGCGCCCCGACTCCGAGCGCGGAAAGGCGCCGCCGACGAAGAGCTTGTACGTCTTCTTGACCGGCAGCCGGCCGCCTCGCTCAGCCACCGGCCGACCCCGCACGATCGAACGCGAGGTATGGCTCCAGCCCGTGCCGCCCGCCCTCGCGCCCGAAGCCCGACTCCTTGTACCCGCCGAACGGCGACGCCGGATCGAAGCGGTTGTACGTGTTCGCCCAGATGACGCCGGCCTCGAGCCGCTGCGCCATCCAAAGGATCCGCGAGCCCTTCTCCGTCCAGACCCCGGCCGAGAGCCCATACGGCGTGTTGTTCGCCTTCTCGACCGCCTCCTCGGGCGTCCGGAAGGTCAACACGGACAACACCGGGCCGAAGATCTCCTCCTGCGCGATTCGGTAGCTCTGCGCGACGTTGGTGAACACGGTCGGCACGAACCAGTAGCCCTTTTCCGGCAGGCGGCACGGCGGCTGGTAGATCTCGGCGCCCTCTTCCTTGCCGGCCGCGACGAGCTCCTCGATCTTCTCGAGCTGCTGGCGCGAGTTGATCGCGCCGACGTCGGTGTTCTTGTCGAGCGGGTCACCGACGCGCAGTGTCGTCAGCCGCCGCTTGAGCTTCTCGATCAGCGGCTCGTAGATGGACTCTTGGACGAGCAACCGGGAGCCTGCGCAGCAGACGTGGCCCTGGTTGAAGTAGATCCCGTTGACGATCCCCTCGACCGCCTGGTCGAGCGCGCAGTCGTCGAAGATGATGTTCGCGGCCTTGCCGCCGAGCTCGAGCGTCAGCTTCTTGCCCGTGCCTGCGAGCTCGCGCTGGATCGCCTTGCCGACCTCCGTCGAGCCCGTGAAGGCGATCTTGTCGACATCCGACTTGACGAGCGCCGCGCCGGTCCGCCCGTCGCCGGTGATGATGTTGACGACACCCGGGGGCAGCTCGGCCTGGCGCAGCACATCGCAGAACAGGAGCGCGGAGAGCGGGGTCGTCTCCGCCGGCTTCAGCACGACCGTGTTCCCCGCCGCCAGCGCCGGGGCGATCTTCCAGGCGAGCATCAGCAGCGGGAAGTTCCAAGGGATGATCTGCCCGGCGACACCGAGCGGCTTCGGCCGTCGGTGCGGGAAGGCGTACTCGAGCTTGTCGGCCCAGCCTGCGTAGTAGAAGAAGTGCGCCGCCGCGAGCGGGAGGTCGACGTCCCGCGACTCGCGGATCGGCTTCCCGCCGTTCAGGGACTCCAGCACCGCGAACTCGCGGGAGCGCTCCTGCAGGATCCGCGCGATCCGGTAGAGATACTTGGCGCGCTCGGCCGGGGCAGCCGCCGACCAGCCGTTCTCGAAGGCCTCCCGGGCGCTGCCGACTGCAAGCGCGACGTCCTCGGGCCCCGCCTGTGGAATCTCCGCGAGCGGCTCTTCGCTCCCGGGAGCGATCGTCTCGTAGTACTCGCCCGAGCGCGGCTCGACGAAGTCGCCGCCGACGAAGAGCCCGTAACGCTCCTCGAGCGTGACGATCTCCCGGGATTCTGGTGCGCTCGCGTACTCCCACTTCGGCGGCGCCGGCGTCCGGTCGCCTCGTTTTTCGAGCTCTGCCATCAGTCGATCGTGAAGTACTCGGGAGACTGGTAGCGGCCGGTTTTCTCCTTGCGGATCTGCATCAGAACGTCGTTCAGGAGCGAGGAGGCGCCGAAGCGGAAGAGGTCAGGCGTCAGCCAGTCGAGCCCGAGGGTCTCGTGGACGAGCACGAGCGTCTGCACCGCCTGCTTCGCATTGCGGATCCCGCCGGCCGGTTTCATTCCAACGCGGCGGCCGGTCTCCTCGTAGACGTCGCGGATTGCCTCGAGCATCACGAGCGTCACCGGCAACGTCGCCGATGAAGACAACTTCCCGGTCGAGGTCTTGATGAAGTCGGCACCCGCCGCGATCGCGAGCAAGGAGGCGCGACGGACGTTGTCGTAAGTTCCGAGCTCGCCGACCTCGAGGATCACCTTCAGATGGGTGTCGCCGACCGCCTCTTTGACCTGGACGATCTCGTCGTAGACCTTCGCGTAGCGCCCGGCCAGGAAGGCGCCGCGGTCGATCACCATGTCGACCTCGTCCGCCCCGAGCTCGACCACGCGGCGGGCTTCGGCGACCTTGAGGTCGGTGGGGCTCTGGCCCGAAGGGAAGGCCGTCGCGACCGAGGCGACCTTGACGCCGCTGTCGCCGACGCGCTCGCGCGCCGTCTGGACGAGGTTGGGATAGACGCAGACCGCCGCGACCGAAGGGATGCTGGCGTCGGAGGGGTCGGGGCGGATCGCCTTCGAGGCGAGCGCTGCGACCTTCCCCGGTGTGTCCGACCCCTCGAGCGTGGTCAGGTCCATCATCCGGACGGCGAGGTCGAGTGCAAACAGCTTCGCCTCGCGCTTGATCGAGCGGCGGGAGAGATCGGTGGCGCGCGCCTCGACGGCCACCTGGTCGACCGAGCCGATCCGGGGCAGTCTGGGCTCGAGCGGAAGCTCGAAGCCGGTGGGTAGAACCGGCGCCTGCGCCACGGGCTGAGTGTAGCCCCCGCAAGGCGCGAGAACGATCGGCCCGCGGCCCAGATCCGCCGGCTCAGCGGGCTGGGCTCAGCAGAGCCCGGACGATCCCGTCCATGTCGCCCACGATCTCGTCCGCGCCGGCCAGCTCGTGCTCCGCGCGGGTTCGATGCGACGTGATCGCAATCGAGCGAAAACCGGCGGCCTTCGCGCTGGCGACGTCGGCCGGCGCATCGCCGATCTCCGCCGTGGCCGCGGCGGGCCAGTCGCCGGCCCGCTCGCGGGCAAGCTCGAGCAGCGCCGCCCGCTCCTCGGCCTCGCAGCCGAATGCCCCCTGTCCGCCGGGAAAGAACCGCTCGAGCCGGAGGCGCTGCAGCCGGGCCCTGGCCATCGGCTCGGGATTACCGGTGACGAGCGCAAGCCGGACCCCTTCGGCTTGCAGGCGCGAGAGAGCCTCGGCCGCACCCGGTCGGGCCTCCCAGCCGCTCGTATCTGCCTCCACGAGGAGCTCGAGGTAGCGCTCGGCAAACGCCTCGCACCATCGATCGAGGCGCGCATCGATCGCCGGGTCGGCGACGCCTGCGGCGTGAAGGACGTTGCGAGCGATGCGCTTCGCCGTCAGGCCGCGGTGTTCGACGTTCGCGATCGCATCGGCGGTGACGTCGACGCCGTAGACCTCGTTCAGCGTCGCGGCGAGGGCGCGGCCGTTGAGCGGATCGTGCGTCAGGAAGAGCGTGCCGTCGAGGTCGAAGAGCGCCAGCATGCCGCTCAAATGCCGAGCCGCTCCAGCATCGCGGCGTCGCGGCGCCATTTCGGCCGCGTCTTGACCTTGAGCTCGAGGAAGACCTGCCGGCCGAGCAGCTGCTCGATCTCCGGCCGCGCGCGGGTCCCGATCTGCTTGATCACAGAACCTCCGCGCCCGACCACGATCTGCTTCTGAGACTCGGTCTCGACGAAGACCGTCGCGTGGACGACCTTCTCGTCCAGCTCGTCCACCTCGACCGAGATCGCGTGCGGCACCTCGTCGCGGGTCAGTTGCAATGCCTTCTCGCGGACCAGCTCGGCGATCTGCAGCTCGATACCGAGGTCGGTCCGCTGATCGGCGGGGAAGTAGAGCGGGCCTTCAGGGAGCAGGCCGACGAGCTCTTCGCGGAGCTCCGCGATGCCGTCGCCCGTGACCGCGCTGACGGGATGCAGCGCGTAGAACTCGCCCAGCTGCGAGGCCGTTTGCATCTGGCTTGCGATGTGCCCGGGCTTGAGCCGGTCGACCTTGTTGAGCGCGATCACGACCGGCGCTCCGAGCGAGAAGACGCGCTCGGCGATGAAACGGTCGCCTGCGCCGATCCGCTCGCGCGCCGAGAGGACGAAAAGGACGGCGTCGACCTCTTCGAAGGACTGGTCGACCGTTCGTTGCATCCGCTCGGTCAGCGGGTCACGAGGCCGCTGGAAGCCCGGCAGGTCGGCGAGCACGAGTTGGTAGCCCTCCCCGTTCGCGATCCCGAAGATCCGCTGCCGCGTGGTCTGCGGCTTGTCGGAGACGATCGCGACCTTGCCGCCGGAGAGCGCGTTCACGAGCGTCGACTTGCCGACGTTCGGGCGCCCGGCGACAGCGACGAAACCGCTCTTCATCTGCAGCTTGGTTCGTCTCGGCCGTTGGGCTCGGCCCGCCCGCTCGACATGCCCGACTCCAACGGCTCGGTCAGCTCCCTCGGCTCGCCGGGCCGGCTAGGGCCGGTGCGTCTCACGCGCCCACCCCGGGGGTGGGCTGAAAACGGTCGTCCCGGGGCGAACGATAGAAGTCAAAGCCGCACGAGGGCGCGCCTGGAATGTGCCGGGATGTGACGCAACCGTGTCGATTCGTCACGCGGGCAGGTCCCACGTCTCGGGCAGCAACTCGTCGGGCGCATATGACACGACGTCTCCGTCAGCGTTCGGGAACGTCACCCGCTCGACCCGAAACTCGTGCAGCCACTGACGGCAGCCTCCGCAGGGCGACGCGGTGATCGCGATCTCGACCAGGTCGCCGGGCCGGCAACCGTCGACGACCGCGCAGGCGATCGCCGTCCGCTCGGCGCAGATCCCGAGCGGGTAGGCCGCGTTCTCGACGTTCACGCCCTCGTAGACGGTCCCGTCCCGGGAACGAACCGCCGCTCCGACGAGGTAGTTCGAGTACGGCGCGTAGGCGCGCGCCGCAATCGCGTTCGCCCGTGCGAGCAGGTCGTCGCTCATGAGAAGAACTGGAACACGGCAAGGGTGACGAGCGCGCCGAGCACACCGCCGTAGGCGACCTCGACTGCGGAGTGAACACCCGCCTCGATCCGCGTCTGGGCGACAAGGAAGGCCATCAGGAGCACGATCGACGAGATCAGGAACCGGTGCTGGGCGCCGACGACATAGGTCGCAGCGACCCAGCCGGCAAAAGCAAGCGCAGCATGCCCCGAGGGGAGGCCACCGCGTAGAGGCGTGCCCCGGCCTGTGAAGGCCTTGGTCGCGATCACGATCAGGATCGTCAGCACGAGAGCGATCAGCGTCAGGTTCGCAGGCGCATCCCGCAGCTTGTCGAGCAGGCGAGTGCTCCGGGCGGAAACCTCTCCCGAGAAGACGAGGTAGCCGATCGCGACCGCGTTCACCGTCGCGATCAGGACGGCGCCTGCGGCAACGTCCTTGGCGAGCTTCGCCAGCGGATCGAACGAGGTGGTGGCGACGTCGATGGCCTGTTCGAGCGCCGAGTTGACCATTTCGGTGATGAAGACGAACGCGATCGCCAGCAACAGAGCGATCAGCTCGAGCTTCGAGACGCCAACCCAGACGGCCGCGACGAGGACGATGATCGCGACAGCGAAGTGCACCCGCATGTTCCGATGTGTGCGGAGGACGTGAATGATCCCTTCGAAGGCGAAATTGAAGCTTTCGAGGATCGAAGGCGACCGCCCCAGCGGCCTTCGCAGACGATTCTGCTCGCCTGCGCCATCGCCGTTGCCTCGCAGCCGTGCTCGCGGGCTGATCAGTCGCGCCATGACCGCTCCTTCGCCTCCATCTCCGGCCCATGCTCGTAGCCGAGCAGGTGCAAAAGGCCGTGCACAAGGGGCTGCCGCCAGGCCTCGCCGACCACCTGCGGGCAGAGGACGGCATCGCCTAGCTGCCGTGGCACCCCACCGGGGAGCCGCTCGCGTCCATCGATCGGAAAGGAGAGCACGTCGGTCGGCTCGTCGATCCCGAGATGCTCGCGTTTCAGCGACTGGATCTCGCTGGGGCCGACGAAGACCAGGCCGAGCTCGCCCTCGGCCACGCCCTCGGCCTCGAGCAGGCTGCGCGCGAGCGCAGTCGCGCTCTCCTCGTCCACCTCGACACCGCTTCGATTCGAGACCTCGACCGCAATCACGTTCCTATCTGCTCCGCTCGGTACCGGTCTCCTCTGCGTGCAGCCGGTACGCCTCGACGATTCGCTGGACGAGCTTGTGGCGGACGACGTCCTCGTGCCCGAATCGGACGAAGGCGACCCCGTCGAGCGAGCCGAGGATGTCCTGTACCTGGATCAGCCCCGACGCCTGATCGCGCGGTAGGTCGACCTGGGTGACGTCGCCGGTGACGACCACTTTCGAGCCGAAACCAAGGCGGGTGAGAAACATCTGCATCTGCTCCGGGCTGGTGTTCTGCGCTTCGTCGAGGATGATGAACGAGTCGTTCAGCGTCCGGCCGCGCATGAACGCCAGCGGCGCGACCTCGATCACGCCCTTCTCCATGTGCGCCGTCAGCCGGTCGGGCTCGAGCATGTCGTAGAGCGCGTCGAAGAGCGGCCGCAGGTAGGGATCGACTTTCTCGAGCAGCGTTCCGGGCAGGAAGCCGAGCCGCTCGCCGGCCTCGACCGCGGGTCGGGTGAGAATGATCCGGCCAACCTCGCGGTTCGAGAGTGACGCAACCGCAAGCGCCATCGCGAGATACGTCTTGCCCGTCCCGGCTGGGCCGATGCCGAAGGTGACGGTGTGATTGCGGATCGAGTCGACGTAGCGCTTCTGCGTCACGGTCTTCGGAGCGATCTTCTTCCCGCGGTGCCGCCAGACGACGTCGTCGAAGACCTCGCGGATGTCCTCCGTTTGCTCGAGCGCCGAGAGGACGGCGTCGACGGTCGTCGGGCTGATGTCGTGGCCACCCTCGACCAGGTCGGCGAGCTCATCGACCACGGCCCGGGCTTGCTCGACGTGCGGCTCGTCGCCCTCGATCGTCAGCCGGTTTCCGCGCAGGACGATCGTGCACCGGAGCCTGTCGCGCAGGGCGCCGAGCACGCCGTCGCCGATCGTGGCCAACTCGGCCGCAACCTCGTTCGAGACAGAGAAAACCTCCTGCACCGGGGTCTCAGTGTAGGGACAGCGCGCGCGCCGTCGCCCCCGAGCCGGGCCCCGTCGCCGAGCCACCGAGGGCCTGCCGACCGGAGGGAAAGTTGCGGAATTGCCACGCCGCGATCACACCTGTGTGAGCCCCCGACCGTTAGCGTCGGCCACGAGGGAGGAGGGTCAGGCCCCACCCATTGAGAGGGTGGGGGTGCGCGCGCGTCAACCTAGAGCTGGTGGCACGAACCCAGCTCCCGCAGGCTCAGGCGAGCTTTTCTCGCACGAGCTGGCTCACCACCGAGCCGTCGGCACGGCCCGAGACCTGCGGCATCACGTCCGCCATCACGCGACCAAGGTCGCGGATGCTGGTCGCGCCGACCTCCGCGATCGCGTCGTCGATGATCTCCTCGAGCTCTGCCTCGGACATCGGCGCGGGCATGAACTCCTCCAGGACCGCGAGCTCCTGCTCTTCGCCGAGGGCCTGTTCCTCCCGGCCGGCCCCGCGGAAGGCCTCGGCGGCCTCGAGACGGCGTTTGCGCTCGCGCTGGAGCACCTGCAACTCCTCGTCGTCGTGCAAGGGCCGCTGCAACTCCTTCTCGGCCGAGCGGAGACTGGAGAGGATCAGGCGCAGCGCGTCGCGGCGAGACTGGTCACGCGCGACCATCGCCTGCTTCAGCTCGTCCTCGAGCCGCGCGATCAGGCTCACTAGGGCAGCCCCATGGTGTGCCCGCCGAGAATGTGCCAGTGGAGGTGGAAGATCGTCTGGCCGGCTCCTTCGCCGACGTTGAGGACGACGCGGTAGTCCTCGAGGCCGGCCTCGCGGGCCGTGTCGGCGACGAAGTCGAGCATCCGCTTCGCCTCGTCCGGCTCGAACTCGCCGATCTCCCGGAAGCTCGGGACATGCCGCTCCGGGATCACGAGCAGATGCACGTCCGCGCGCGGGTTGATGTCCTTGATCGCGACCAAGCCGTCCGCCTCGCGGACGTGGTCGCCCTCCTGGTACAGCCGGCAAAAGAGACAGTCCTCAGGCAGCGAGGATCCCCTCCTCCGAGACGGCCGCCGCACGGACGGGGACGAACTCGCCCACGGGCGCATCGACGAGCCACGGCGAATAATCGTCGCCGTAGCCCCGGCCGGGGCGATCGACGAGAACGAGATCGTTCGTGCCGAGCTTCGAACGCCAGCGCTCCACGCACGCCTCATGTGAGAGGGCGCGCAGACGGGCGCTCCGGTCCTGCTTGACCGGCGCCGGGACCGGGTCGTCAGCGGCCGTCCGGGTCCCGGGGCGCGGCGAGTAGGGAAAGACGTGCACCTTCGTGATTCGGGCCTCCCGGACGGCGCGAACCGTGCGCCGGAACGCAAGCTCGTCTTCATCCGGAAAGCCGACGATCACGTCGGTCGTCAGGTTGAAGTCCTGCAGCGGTTCGAGGCGGCGCAGGTAGGTAGCCGTGGTATAGCGACGCGCCATCGAGCGGAGCACGCGGTCGTCACCGGACTGCAGTGGCACGTGCAGGTGGCGTGCCAGTACGGGTGTCTCGCGCAGTGCCGCGACGAGCTCGTCGTTGACGTGATTGACCTCGATCGACGAGAGCCGCAGTCGTGCGAGATCCGGAATCGCTCCCGCCTCGCGGAGAAGGCGAGCGAGCGTGTACCCGGCCTCGCGGTCCCGGTAGCAGCCCAGGTTGATCCCGGTCAGCACTACCTCGCGATGCCCCTGGTCGACCCGGCGCCGGATCTCGGCGAGCACCGTCCCTGCGGGCCGGCTGCGAGAGGCGCCACGTACAAGCGGGACGACGCAGAAGTTGCAGGAGAAGCTGCAGCCGTCCTGCACCTTCACGAAGGCACGCACGCGCTCGAGCCGCGCTTCGCTCCGGACGCAGCCGATCGCGCCGACATCGCCCGCCACGAGCGACGGCGTCTCTTCGCTCGGCCGCGCGATCACTCGCACGTTGGCCGGCAACCCGGCGAACGCATCGCCGGCGAGACTGGCGCCGCAGCCCGTCACGTACACGCGCGCGTGCGTTCGCGCCGCCCGCGAGACGGCGTGTCGCGACTTGCGCAGCGCCTCGTGTGTGACACAACAGGTGTTGACGACGGCAACGTCCGCACCGTCCGACTCGACGTGACCGTCGGCGAGCAGCCGCTCACGCACAGCCTGAGCATCGGTCTGCGAGACCTTGCAGCCGAGGAAGCGAATCGAGAAGCGCGCCACGGCGCGGGATGCTACTCCCGACCGTGCAGATCGGCAGCCCAGCCGTCGAGTCGCCGCCGGGCGATCGTGCGGAAGCCCGGCAGGCTGGGGACGTGCGGCTCGAAGTACCCGGAGGTGACGAGCAGGGCACACTCGAGTCGCGGGCCGATCGTGGCGACGAGCGCTTCGCTGATGTTCGCAACCCCGACGTCGGTCTTCGGCAGCTCGTCAACGCTTGCGTCCGCACACAGCAGCTCGAGCTCGACGCCGTTCGCGGCCGCGTTTGCCGCCGCGGCCTCGATCGCGTGCGGATCGCGGTCGACCCCGATCACCGGCGCAAAGCCGAGCCTTACCGCCGCGATCGCCAGCACGCCCGAGCCGCAGCCGACATCGACGAGCGAGCCCGGCTCGAGCTCGCTCACGAGCTCGAGGCAGAGACGGGTCGTCGGATGCGCCCCGGTCCCGAAGGCCCGGCCAGGGTCGATGGTGATCGATTCTTCGTCCTGCGGCGCCCGCTCCCAGGGCGGGACGATCCAGATCCGACCGGCGCGTACCGGACGGTGAAAGTGCTTCCAGCGTTCCTCCCAGTCGGCGGGTACGTCCTTCGCCGCAACCGCCCCGAAGACCGCGGACATCCGCGCCTCGCCGCCTTCGTCGGTATAGGCGGAGAGCTCGAATTCTTCGCCCCGCTCGGCTTCTTCGAAGCCCTCCGGAAAAAGCGCCAGCATCTCCGCACGTGCGGACTCCGCGGCCTCGCCGTCGACGGTGATCGAGACGCGCCTGAGGCCGATCAGCGGAACGCGCTCTTGAGCTTCTCGAAGAAGCCTTCGTCGGCGCTGTATGTCTCGTCGTCGGTCGAGCGTGCGAACTCTTCCAACAGCCGCCGCTGCTCGTCGTTCAAACGCCTCGGAACCGCGACGTTGACGAGAACGCGATGGTCGCCCCGCCCGAACCCCTGCAGAACCGGCATCCCGCGGCCGCGAAGCACGCGGACCTCGCCGGCTTGAGTCCCTTCTGGGAACTGGAGCTCCTCGTCGCCGTCGAGCGTCGGCACGTTCACCCTCGTCCCGAGCGCCGCCTCGGTGATCGTGAGGTCGGCCGTCGAGAAGATGTCGTCGCCGTCTCGTACGAAGCGCGGGTCGGGTTTCACCCGCACCTCGACGTAGACGTCGCCGGCCCTCGCCCCGCCCCCGCCCGCGTGGCCCTCGCCCGAGATTCGAATCTGCTGGCCGTCATGGATTCCGGGCGGGATCTCGACCCCGAGCGTGCGCTCCTCGACCCTGCGCCCCTCGCCGCGGCAATCGGGACACGGCTGCTCGATCCGTTGCCCGGCACCCCGGCACGCCGGACACGTCTGCGTGCGGACGAACTCCCCGAAGGCGCTCCGAGAGACGCGCTGTAGCCGGCCGGCGCCGCCGCAGGTCTCGCAGGCGACCGGACTCGTGCCCGGCGCGGCGCCGCTGCCCGAGCACGTGCCGCAGGTCACCGCGACCGGAAATGGGACGTCCCGCTTGATCCCGCTCGCAGCGTCGACCAACTCGATCTCCACCTGGACAGCGAGGTCGGCGCCTCGCGAGCGGGCGGGACGGCCGCCGACGCCGAAGAGGTCGTCGCCGAAGAAGGCCGCGAAGAGGTCGTTGAGGCTGCCGAAGTCGAACTGGGTCGGGGTGAAGCCGCCGCCGCGGAGACCGGAGTGTCCGAAGCGGTCGTACAGCTCGCGCGTCTCGCGCTTCGAAAGCACCTCGTAGGCTTCGACGACCTCGCGAAAGCGCTCCTGCGCATCGGGCGCGGTCGAGACGTCGGGGTGCAGTTCGCGCGCAAGCCTGCGGAAAGCACGTTTGATCTCGCCCTCGTCGGCCGCGCGAGCGACCCCGAGCACCTCGTAATAGTCCCGCTGCGTCGTTGCCATCAGCCCAATCTAGCTCCGACCCCTGCCATCAATTGCGTTCGTAGAACTCCTCGACGAAGCGAGAGAGCTCCGAAGCGGCTCCCCGAACCGAGCGGAGCGCCTTCTCATAGTCCATGCGCACCGGGCCGAGCAGGGTGACCGCGCCAAGCGTCCGGTTCGCGACCCCGTACGCCGCCCCGACCAGGGAGAGCCGTTGCAGGTCGGGATGGTCGAGCTCGACGCCGACCCTTACGAACGGGCGCCGCGGATCGAGCGCCTGGCCGAGCACGCCCAGCAACGCTGCGCGCTTCTCGAGCAGCTCGAGCAGTCGCTGATACGCCTCGAGCTCGTCGCCGCGGGCGCTCTCGAACAGGCTCGCTGTACCGCCGACGTACAGGCTTTGGCCCTCCCCGAGCAGCTCGGTGAACGTCGGTCGAAGGGTCGCGAGGAAGGCGGACTCGCGCTCGGAGAGGCTCGGATCCTCGAGCCGCTGGCGCAGCTGGTGGGTGCCGGGCTGCAGCCCGGCAAGCGTGTCGTTCAGGTACTGCCCGGCCCAGTTCGCGAGCCCGGGATCGACGGGCTCGGCGAACGCGTACACGCGCTTCGTGACCGCGCCGGCGGAGGTGATGACGACGATCATCACGGCCTGGGGCTGCAGGAGGAGGACTTCGACGTGGCGGACTGTGGCGCTCTCGAGTGGTGGCGCCGAGACGAGCGCGAGCAGGCGCGTCACCGCCGAGAGCATCTCGGTGGTCGCCTGCAGCGCGGAATCGACCTCAGCCTGGGCGACGCTCAGGTCGAGCGGGAACGGCCCTGGGTTCGGCTCCAGCCGCTCGAGCAGACCGGCCGCGTAGTAGCGGTACGCCGCTTCCGTCGGCACGCGCCCGGCCGAGGTGTGCGGGTGGGTGAGCAGGCCGAGTGCTTCGAGCTCTGCCAGTTCGGCGCGGACCGTGGACGACGAGACGCGCAGGCCGGTTCGCTCGACAAGCGTCTTCGAGCCGACCGGCTGGCCGGTCGCGATGTGCTCCTCGACGACGCCGCGGAGGAGCGAGCGTTGGCGCTCGGTCAGCTCGGTCGGGGCTGTATTTGTCATCTCTGCAGGGATTTTAGGCGAGCAGGTCCGCCGTCACCGCGTCCCCGAGCAGCCGGCCGCGGTGTGTCAACGTCAGTGCTTCGCCGGCATGCTCGGGCTCGAGCGGCGTCAACTCGGCAAGACCGAGCCCCTGCAGGCGTGCGAGCTTCTCCGGGTTGAGCGAAGGCGCGATCGTCGCAACTGGAAGCGGCTCATCGAGCCGCAGGCCGAGCATGACGCGTTCCTCTCGCCGTATCGAGTCAGCGAGCGGCTCGATCTCGCGCAGGGGCCGTCGGCCCACGCTCAACGCCGCGAGGTAGGGGCCGAGGCGCGGACTCGTCCGCCAGCGTCGCCCGCGAACGGTGGAAACCGCGCCGATCCCGAGGCCGAGGTAGTCGCGCCCCCGCCAGTACGCGAGGTTGTGGCGCGAGCGCAGGTCGCGGCCGCGGGTGTCCGCCTCCGCGGCGCGGCAGAAGTTCGCGGTCTCGTACCAGCGGTAGCCCGCCCCAACGAGCGTCTCGACGACGGACTCGAAGTAGCCCTCCATCGCCTCCGCCTGGCGCCCGAGCTCTTCCCCGTGCACGTGTGCGAAGCGCGTCCCGGGCTTCGCCTCGAGCTCGTAACAGGAGAGGTGCTCGGGCCGAAGCGCAAGCGCCTCCTCTATGTCGGCTTCGAGCTCGGAGGGTCCCTGCCCCGGGATCCCGTAGATGAGATCCAGGGAAATGTTGTCAAATCCGGCATCGCGAAGATGGTAGAGGGCACACCGGACGTCGTCAGGTCCGGCAACGCGGTCGAGCACCCGCAAGAGGTCCGGCTGAAAGGTCTGTGCACCGAGGGAGACCCGGTTGACGCCGTTCCGGCGCAGCAGGGCGGCGAGTGCCGCGGTCACCGTCTCTGGGTTCGCCTCGACCGTGACCTCAGCAGCCGGCGGCAGCGCTGCCAAGAGGCGCTCGAGCTCGCCTGGGTCGGTGAAGGTCGGCGTCCCGCCGCCGAGAAAGACCGTCTCGAGCTCCGGCGCCAGCAGCTCGCGCTCGAGCGCGAGCTCGGCAAGCAAACCGTCCACGTAGGCGGCGTGCTGCCCGCGCCTGCCGACGACGGTGACGAAGTCGCAGTAGCCGCACCGGTGGGCGCAGAAAGGGAGATGGACGTACAGATGTCGGACCGGGTCCATCACTTCTTGCTCCCGTCGTTGAGGTTCAAGACGGCGAGAAAGGCCTCCTGCGGCACCTCGACAGCGCCGACCTGCTTCATCCGCCGCTTGCCGGCCTTCTGCTTCTCGAGCAGCTTCCGCTTGCGGGTGATGTCGCCCCCGTAGCACTTTGCGAGCACGTCCTTGCGCTTCGCCTTGACCGTCTCCCGCGCGATCACGCGCGAGCCGATCGCAGCCTGGACGGGAACGTCGAAATACTGCCGGGGGATCTCTTCCTTGAGGCGCTCGACCAGGGCTCTGCCGCGCGCATAGGCAGCGTCGCGGTGAACGATCATCGAAAGCGCGTCCACCGGCTCGTCCGCGATCAGGACGTCGACGCGCGCGAGCTCGCCCTCGCGGAAGCCGGCGATGTCGTAGTCGAAGCTCGCGTACCCACGCGTGCGCGACTTCAGCTGGTCGTAGTAGTCGAGCACGATCTCCGCCAGCGGGAGCTCGTACGAGAGCAGGACGCGTTCGGGCGAGAGGTACTCCATGTGGTCGAAGCGGCCGCGGCGGTCGTTGTTCAGCTCCATCACCGGGCCGACGTAGTCCTTGGGGACGATGATCGAGGCGCGCACGTAGGGTTCCTCGACCGCGTCGAGCTCCCGCGGCATCTCGGCCGGGTTGTGCACCTCGAGCCACTCGCCGTTCCGCTCGAGCACGCGGTAGGCGACGTTCGGCGCCGTCACGAGCAGGTCGAGGTCGAACTCCCGCTCGAGCCGCTCGCGGACGATCTCCATGTGCAACAGGCCCAGAAAGCCACAGCGGAAGCCGAAGCCGAGCGCCTGGCTCGTCTCCGGCTCGTAGAAGAGCGCGGCGTCGTTCAGCTTGAGCCGCTCGAGGGCGTCGCGGAGGTCTGGGTACTCGTCCGAGTCGGTCGGGAAGAGCCCCGCGAACACCATCGGCTTGACGTCCTTGTAGCCGGCCAGCGGCTCGGTCGCGGGCCTCTGCTCGGACGTGAGCGTGTCGCCGACCCGGAGCCGGCTGACGTCCTTCAGGCCCGTGATCACGTAGCCGACTTCCCCCGCGCCGAGCGTCTCCGCGGCCTTCATCGTCGGCGAGAAGAACCCGACCTCCTCGGCCTCGAAGCGCGTTCCCTGCGCCATCGCGCGCAGCGGCTCACGCCCGGCGAACGCGCCGTCGACGACGCGGACGAAGGCAACGACGCCGCGGTATTGGTCGTAGGAGGAGTCGAAGACAAGCGCCCGAGCCGGCGCGCCGGGGTCCCCGGAGGGGGCCGTCACCCGCTCGACGATCGCGTCGAGCACCTCCGCCACCCCCTTCCCTGTCTTGGCCGAGATCCGCAGCACGTCCTCGGGCTTCCCGCCGACCAGCTCGGCCAGCTCGGCCGCAGCCCCGTCGGGATCGGCCTGCGGCAGGTCGATCTTGTTCACGACCGGGACGATCTCGAGGTTGTTCTCGATCGCCAGGTAGGCGTTCGCGACGGTCTGGGCCTCGACGCCCTGGGCCGCGTCGACGACGAGTACCGCCCCCTCGCACGCCTGGAGCGAGCGGGAGACCTCGTAGGTGAAGTCGACGTGACCCGGCGTGTCGATCAGGTTCAGTTCGTAGCCCTGCCAGTTGACCCGCACTGCCTGGGCCTTGATCGTGATCCCGCGCTCGCGCTCCAGCTCCATCGTGTCGAGCACCTGCGCCCGCATCTCTCGCCCCGACACGGTCTTGGTCAGCTCGAGGATGCGGTCTGCGAGCGTCGACTTGCCGTGGTCGATGTGGGCGATGATCGAGAAGTTGCGGATTCGTTCTAGGTCCATGCGCGATTAGCGCCGTCGGAGGCGCTCTCGCAAGGCTAGCAACGCATTCAGCTCGCGAACCCCCAGCAAACGACATGAAACGAGGTAGGCGAGCGTGCCGGTGACGAGCGCGCTCCCGACTGAGACCAGCTGCGCCCAGAGCGCTCGGCCGAAGGCCTCGTCGAGCCCCCGCCAGACGCCGTAGGAGACAACCGCGAGCACAGCGGCGGCGAGGACGATGCGCAGGGTCGCGTCGGCGGTCCGAGCGAAGTCGATCCGGTGCAGGCGGCGGCGCAGCAGCTGTAACAGCAGGGCCGTGCCCGCGATGTTGACGAGCGAGGTCGACAACGGGATCCCCCAGGTGCCGAGGTGGTAGAAGGCAGCGTCGAGCGCCGCGTTCAACACGAGGTTGGCGACGGCGATCACGGTCGGGACCCACGGCGACTGGAGGCTGAAGAAGGCGCGGTTCAGCATCAGCATCGCGCCGTTGAACGTCAGCCCGAGCGAGAAGGCGGCGAGGGCCCCCGCGACGACCGGCGTCTGCCCCGGCCCGAAGTGGCCGCGCTGGTAGACAAGCCGGATGATCGGCTCGGCGAGCACGGCGGTGAACGCACTCGCCGGCACGAGCAGGAAGGCGATCTGGCGCAGGCCGAGGCCGACCGTCGAGCGAAACCCGTCGAGGTCGCCCCGGGCGGCAAGCCGCGAGAGCAACGGGAAGAGCACGGTCGCGACGGCGACCGAGAACATCCCCTGGGGGAGCATGTAGATCCTGAACGCGCGATCGATCGCGGTCGGCGCCAATTCGGGATCGATCAGGCGTGAAGCGAAGACCGAGTCGACGACCGCGTTGAAGTTGATCAGGCCGAGCCCGAGCGTGACCGGGAGCATCAGCACGAAGACCTGCTTCACGGCAGGGTCGCGCCAGTCGATCACGAGCTGGAGCCGGCCGTCGCGGCCGCGCAGCCATGGCAGCGGTAAAAGGAACTGGATCACGGTCGCAATCAGGATCGAGACCGCGTAGACGTAGAGCTTGGTGTCGATCGACCGGGCGTGCGGAACCCCGAGGACGAGCCCGATGATGATCGCGACATTCCAGAAGACGGGCGTCAGCGCCGGAATTGCGAACTCCTCGTAGCTGTTCAGGATCCCGACGACGACGCCCGAAAGCCCCAGCAGAACGACGATGGGGAAGAGGACGCGGGCGAGCCCGACCGCGAGCTGCTTATCGCCGCCCGGGTTTCCGAAGGGGGTGATCAGCAGCGGCGCGAACACGATGCAGAGCGCCGTCAGGCCCCCGAGCACGAGCAGGATCAACCAGAAGAGGCTGGAGGCGACGCGCCAGGCGCGCTTGCGCTCGCCCTTCTCGAGCAGCTCGCTGAAGACGGGAACGAAGGCGGACGAGATTGCGGCGTCGGCGAGTAGCGCCCGGACGAGGTTCGGGACCTGAAACGCGACCGTGAACGCGTTGATGCGTCCGCGCGCGCCGAAGTAGTAGGCGGCGACGATCTCGCGGACGAGCCCGAGGATCCGGGAGAGCCCCGTTGCGAGCGAGAAAATCGCCGTCGACCAGGCCAGGCGCCGGCCCGCGTCTCGCCCGTCCACGTCGCGAGTATAGGAAGGGCGCCAGCCGACTCCGGCGAAGCGCCCACGTTTGGCGTGCGTAGTTCTCGTCCTCTGGCAGCCCTCGCGCGTCTCGCCCGGGTCCAGCCCTGGGTCCAACCCCCACCCCGGGCGGGGCTCCTTCCCACCTCCCTCTGCGATCGAGCCTACCGGCGAAGTCGTCGCGGATGGGTGGCCCCTTCGTGCCGAAGGCGTGCCGATTCGCGGTCAAGGTCGCTGCGCACCGCGACGTGAGATGAAGGGGCGCGGCGGCCGCTTTGCTACGATCGCGCAGCCCGCGGAGCGGGCGTTTTTACGTCATGCCGAACATCAAGCAGCAGAAGAAGCGTGTGCGGATCGCGACGCGAGAGCGGCTCGAGAACCTGCGCTACCGCTCGACCGTCAAGACGCTGACGAGGCGGCTCCAGAGCGCCGTTGCCGACGGCGACCAGGAGCGTGCCGCCGCGGAGCATCGCGAGCTCGTGCGAGCGATCGACAAGGCGAGCTCCCGCAAGGCCCTGCACCGCAACACCGCCGCGCGCAAGAAAGCGCAGGCGGCCCGCCTGCTCAGCGGCTCGTAGCTGCGTGGCATGGCGGTGCGGTCGCCCGCCTCCTGGTTCGCAAACACCAGGCCAGAGCGGCGCGATCGTCCGCAGGCAAGGCTCGCAGCGTTGACAAGGGCGCGCGCGGGCTCTAGGGCCGCGTGAGCGCGGGCCAAGGAGCTTGACCAACGGTGCCGGTCAGGCCACTGCGATCGCGCGAGGCCGGGTGAGGTCGACGAGGGCACGGCTGAACTCGAGGTCTCCCGGGAGCCGGCTGTTTCCCTTGAGCGCCAGGTCGAGCTCGGCCAGCCGGACGATCGCGTCCCTGAGCTCGTCCGGCGTGAAGTTCGCCGCCTGCTCGAACAACTTCTCGACGTAGAAGCGGTTCTTCTTCAGCCGCTCCGCGGCCTCCCGCGGAGAAACGCCTTCGGCGGCGAGCGACTGGCACTCGGCCACCCGCGCGACGTGGCTGGTCAGGAGCCCGACGATCCGCGGCAGCGAGTCACGCGCAGGGCCGCCCGCGCGGGCCAGCAGGCGCTCGCTTGCCTCGAGTACGCCGGCGACGTCGCGCCGCCCCCACGCGTCGGTCATCGCGAACGGCGGGATCTCGCCACGGGGGGCAACGAGCAGCTCGACCTCACGCTCGCCGATCGAGTCGCCGTTCGCCCAGGCGGCGAGCTTCTCGACCTCGCCGGCGAGCTCGACGAGATCGTCTCCGACGAGATCGACGAGCATCCGGGAGACCGCCGGGTCGATCTTGATCCCGAGTGCCCCGAACTGTCGTCCGACCCAGCCCGGCAGATCGGCGCGGGTCCCCCGCTTCGGAAGGTCGTAGACCAGCAGCTCGCCGGCCTTTGCAACAGCCTTGGCCAGCGCCGAATCCTTCCGGATCCCCTCCCCGACGAGGGCCAAGACGGTCTCGGGCGAGGGGGCCTTCAGGTACTCGAGTACAGGCTCCGTCTCCGCCGCCTTCCAGCCCTCGACCTGCTCGACGACGACGAGCCGCCGTTCGCTGACGAACAACCCGAGGGCGTTGCACGACGCGACGACCGCATCGCCGTCCAGCTCGAGAGCCGAAAGCAGCTCGGTCGCATCGTCGCCGATGCGGTCACGGAGCCTCCGCACGGCCCGGTTCACCTTCGGCCGGTCGGTACCGGTGATGAGGTAGGCGGCTTTCAGATCTGCCATCGCAGCAAGCATAGGCCCACGCCCCGCCGGCGAGGAGCAACAGTGCGGCGGCGGCCCAGCCGGAGCGGATCTGCGCGAGCGGGAGCCTTCCGAAGACCTTTGCACACCCCGCGAGGTATGCCGCACAGAGCCCGTCGGCCTGGGCCAGCAGGGCCGAGATGCTCGGCGCAAGGGGGTAGACAGCGGCCGCCGACATCGCGAGCCCGAGCAACGGCACGACGGCCGGTGCTGCGGCCGCATTTGCAGGCACGGCCAGCAGCGGAATCGCATGAAACTGGAACCAGAGAATCGGGGCCGTTGCGAGACCGCAGGCCGTCGAGATCGCGACCGCCTCACGGAGCCAGCCGGGCATCGGGTAGCCCTCGAGTCGTTGCCTGAGTCTCGGTGCGAGCGTGAAGATCGCGACAACCGCGGCGAACGAAAGCTGGAAACCGGCATCGAAGAGCACGTAGGGGTTCCAGGCGAGCAGTGCTAGCGCGGCGAGCAGCAAGAAGTACCACCTGTCGGTCGAGCGAGCGGTCAGCCACGCCAGCGAGCCGAGCGCTCCGGCGACGCCCGCGCGCAAGACCGAGGGTTGCGCGCCGACGGCGAGGACGTAGCCGCCGATCGACACGAGCGCGCCTACCTGCCCTAGCCAGCGCGGAATCCCGAGCAGCCAGGCGAGCATGAGCGCACCGCCAGCGACCAGCGCGACATTCTGGCCGGACACGGCCAAAAGGTGGTAGAGACCGGAAGCTCGGAAGTCCGTCCGCAGCCGTTCGTCCAGGCCCTGCTCGTCGCCGAGCACTACGCCCAGAAGGACGCCTCGGCGCTCCCCGCGAAGCCCACCCGCGACCGAACCGGCAAGCCAGGCTCGCAGTCGGTCGCCGAGACCGCCGAGTCCGTGCCGACGCCCGACCAGCTCCCAGCGGTCTCCCGCCAGCACGACGTGGATGCCGTGCCGACGGAGCCAGGTTCGCTCGTCGAAGCCGTGCCTGGGGCCGTGGGGAAGCTTCGCCTCCGCACGCACCTCGAGGATGCCGCCCTGCGGAGGTGCTCGGCCAAGCGGCAGCTCGAGCTGAGCCGGCTCGTCCACGGTGAGAAGGCCGAACCGCCGGACGCGCGCCGGCATCTTCAGATCGAACCTCCCTCGTCTCGGCGGGCCGGTCACGACGACGAGCGCGGTCTCCGCGCGCCCGACCTGGGAGCGCAAGACGCTGTGGTCGAGACGGTCGAGGCGCGCGCTTCCCCAACACCAGCCGCCGATGACCAGCAGGCAGGCGATCGTCCCGACGGCCCGCCAGGATTTCGCGACAGCGAGAAGCGCGGCCAGACACGTGAGCGCGGCAAGCAACGGCAGGCGGACGAGATTTGCAAGCGCGATGCCGACGCACAGCGAGGCGAGCAGAGAGTGCGGCGGCGAACGGAGCACGGTCGGAATCACGGCGCCACCAGGTCCTTGAGCTGGTCGAGCCGTGCCGGACCGATTCCCGGCACGGCGTCTAACTCGTCCACCGAGGTGAACGCGCCGTGTTGCTGGCGGTAGTCGAGGATCTTTTGCGCGGTCACGGGGCCGATTCCTGGCAGCGAGTCGAGTTGCTCCAGCGTCGCCGTGCTCAGGTGCACGGGGCCGCCGGCCGGTGCGCCGGCAGATCCCGCGCCTGCCGGGGCCGCGAGTGCGCCTGTCCCCCGCCTCGGTACGACGACCTGCTCGCCGTCTGCGAGCGGCGCCGCGAGGTTGATCAGCGCAAGGTCGGCCTTGGGCGTGGCGCCGCCCGCACGCGAAACCGCGTCGGCGATGCGAGCGCCCTGTGTGAGCCGGTAGAGACCGGGCCGCCGGACAGCCCCGACGACGTCGACCACGACCACCGTCGGGGCCGCCGAGGCGGTCTCCGTCGGCGCGGCCGCAGGTGGTGCCAAGCCCGCGCTCGGCTGGGGCCTGGCGAGGAGCTTGCTGCCCAGAAAGAGCAGCAGCGCAAGGCAACCGGCTGCGACCAGGATGCGCCGGCGCGAGAGCTCGAACGGCAACTCGGGCACATGGCAGAGCGTGCCCCGGAACCTGTCACGAGTGTGCGACGGGTTTGTGCCGAATCAGCGCCAGCTGATCGAGACCGCCCCGACAGCGGTTCGGATCCGCAGCAGAGGGCGGTTCAGCCTCAGCCTCGCCCCCGGTTCAGGGCCGGCGACGATGCCGATGTCGACAGCATCCGACGAACGCCGCACAGCAACCGCAATCGAGGAGCCCCTCGGCGCTGTGGCCAAGCCGCGCAGGCTCTGCCGCCCGAAGGCGGCTCCGGCCTGATTCAGGTTCAGGCCCGAAAGTCGCTGGATCGAGCTGCCAAGGGTCCGATTGACCGCGAGCACGACCTGTCCACCGTTCAGCCAGCCGGCGGCGACGGGCGAGGCCGAGAGGTCAAAGCTCGCGCAGGCGGCCGGCTGGTTCCAGCGCCGCACGACGGCGACGCCGTGCTCTGAGACCACGGCCAGTGCCGGCGCCCGCGGGTCGTAGGCAACGCCCCGAGCGGCGCCTCCGCAGCGGCGGGTGTCGAACGTGCGCCCTCGGGACGTGCTCAGATCGAAGACCGCGCCGCGCCCACGCGCGTCCACGTACGCAACCGCGAGCGAGTCGGCACGCCACGACGGCCTCACGGGTCTGACACGGGGGACGAGCAGGCGATCCGGCGAGCCGTCGCCTTCGATCAGCCGGAGCTCGTCCCCGCCCGGACGGGCGACGATGTAAGCGATCTTGAGCCCGTCAGGCGACCACGCCAACGCGATCACCCGCCCACCGGTCTGGTGGACCCAGGCCCGGCGGTTGCCGGGCCCGAGGGCGACGAGCGACGAGCCGATCCCGACCGCCGCATAGAGTGCCCTGGGCGAAAGCTCGGCGGCCGAAACCGGCATGCCTTCGATCCGGAGGCCGCCGCGTGTGGCGAGCCAGAGCTTCCCGCCGGACACGATGGCGAGGCCGTGCGACCCGGGTGGAACCGAGAGCCGCGTCGGAACCGGCCGGACAGACTGCTCACGCGCCCCGATCCGCACGTGAAGGTTCCCCGTCGCAGCCAGCGCCGCGGCACCTGCGCCCACGAGGAACGCGACGGCGAACGCGACGAGGAGGAGGCCGCCACGAGGGGACTGATGGCCCGGGCCAAGGGCGTCGAGAGCCGCCGCACGCGCACGTGCTGACGCCTCCCGCGTCGGCTTCGGCAAGCGGCCGAACCCTGCTCGCAGCTGCCGCTCAAGCTCGGTCGACATCGTTCACCTCGTACTCGGCGCGCAGCTCAGCAAGCGCGCGGGCTAGCCGTGAATTGACGGTGCCGGTCGGGATGCCGAGCAGCTCGGCGATCGCCGTCGGCGTGTAGCCGAGCCCGTAGCGCAGGACGATGACTACGCGGCGTTGCAGGGACAGACCGGCAACCGCCTCGAGCAGCTCCTGATCGCCTGCCGAGACATCGCGCCACTCGAGCCGTTCGAGCTCGCCGTCGCCGCCCACGAGGCGGCGCTCGGTCCGAAGAAGGTCGAGACAGCGGTTGACGACGATCCGGTGCAACCAAGGACCGAAAGGCCGCCGCTCATCGAAGCGAGCCAGCGCCCCGAATGCCCGCTCGAATGCGTCCTGGGCAACGTCGTCGGCGAGCTCGCGCCGCCCGGTGACCACGTAGGCCGCGCGCCAGGCAGCGCGCCAGTGGCGCGTGAAGAGCTCCGCCGCCGCGTCTCGCGAACCGCGGCGCGCGAGCTCTACGAGCTTGGCGTCGCTGCGCATGCGCATGAGCACATTGTTCTACGGTCGACACCGCTTTTGACGTCCCGCGCTCGAGCGAGCCGGTGGGCCAGCCGGGCGGGCCGGGTCAGACGACGAAGTTGACCAGCTTGCGCGGCACCACGATCGCCTGGCGGATCTCCCTGCCGTCGAGCTGAGCCTGCACCCGCGGTGAGGCCTTCGCCTGCTCGATCAGCTCGGCGTCGGGCAGGTCGGTGGAGACCTCGACGCGGTCGCGCACCTTGCCGTTGACCTGGATCACGAGCTCGAAGGTGTCGCGCTCGAGCAGCGCTTCGTCGGCGACCGGCCACGCCTGCTCCCAGAGACGCTCGTGCCCGAGCCGCTGCCAGAGCTCTTCGGCGATGTGCGGGGCGTACGGCTGGATCAGTGAGACGACGGTCTCGGCGGCCAACCTCGCCGCGGGGTCGTTGGTCGCCGGCGCCAGCTCGTTGACCAGCTCCATCACCGCCGCGATCGGCGTGTTGAAGACGAACCGCCGGCCGATGTCGTCGGTGACCTTGGCGATCGTCGCGTGCGTCTTCCGCGCCAGCGGCCCGTCTCCCGGCTCGTCGGCCGCGGGCTGCTCGGCGACCTCGTTCACGATTCGCCACAAGCGCCGCAGGAAGCGCGCGATCCCCTCGACGCCCTCCTCGGTCCACTCCATGTCCTGGTCGGCCGGTCCCATGAAGAGGATGAAGAGGCGGATCGCGTCGGCGCCGTACATCTCGGCCAGCTGGTCGGGCGCGGTCACGTTGCCGCGCGACTTCGACATCTTCGACCCGCCCAGCCGCACCCAGCCCTGGTGGAACAAGCGGGCAAACGGCTCGCGCACGCCGACGAGACCCAGCTCGTTCATGACCTTGACGAAGAAGCGCGAGTAGAGCAGGTGACCAGTCGCGTGGTCGATCCCGCCGATGTATTGATCGACCGGCATCCAGAAGTCGGCGATTGCGCGGTCGAACGGCGCCTGGTCGTTGTACGGATCGCAGTAGCGCAGGAAGTACCACGAGGAATCGACGAAGGTGTCCATCGTCTCCGCCTCGCGGACGCCGTCGCCGCCGCAGCGCGGACACGACACATGCAGCCACTGCTCGTTGGAGGCGAGCGGTGGAATTCCCTTCGGCCGGTAGTCCTCGACGTCGGGCAGCAGCACCGGCAGCTCGTCCTCGGGCACCGGGACGATTCCGCACTCTTCGCAGTAGACGATCGGGATCGGGCAGCCCCAGTAGCGCTGCCGCGAGAAGCCCCAGTCGCGCAGGCGGTAGCTGACCGCCGGGCGACCGCGCCCACGCTCGCCGAGCCACTCGACGATCGCGCGTGCCGCCTCGGGCGCCGGTCGCCCTGAGAACTGCCCCGAGTTGACCAGCCGTTCGTTCTCGGTGTGCTCGACGAACGCGCCCTCGGGCTCCTCATCGGAGCCCTCGACCGGCTCCACGACGCCGACGACCGGCAGCTGGTAGCGCTGCGCGAACTCGAAGTCGCGCTCGTCGTGGGCCGGCACGGCCATGATCGCGCCCGTGCCGTACTCCATCAGCACATAGTCGGCGACCCAGATCGGGATCGGCTTGCCCGTCGCCGGATTGACCGCGTAGCGGCCGGTGAAGACGCCGTCCTTCTCCTTCGTCTCACGCTCTTCGGTCGAGCGCGCGGCGGTGCGCTTGACGTACTCGCGGGCGGCTTCCTCGTGCTCCGTGCCGGCGGCCAGCCGGTCGACGAGCGGATGCTCGGGAGCCAGAACCATGAACGTGGCACCGAAGAGCGTGTCAGCCCGGGTCGTGAAAACCGGCAGGTCGAGATCGAGGTCGTCGACGCGGAAGAGCACCTCGGCCCCTTCGGACCGCCCGATCCAGTTGCGCTGAATGGCCTTGGTGCGCTCAGGCCAGTCGATCGTCGCGTGATCGTCGAGCAATGCGTCGGCATAGGCAGTGATCCGGAAGAACCACTGCTCCAGGTTCCGCGCCTCGACCTCGGTGCCGCACAGCTCGCAGCGGCCGTCGATCACCTGCTCGTTCGCCAGCACCGTCTGGTCTTTCGGGCACCAGTTGACCGGCGCCGCTTTTCGGTAGGCGAGGCCCGCTTCGAAGAACTTCAGAAACAGCCACTGCGTCCAGCGGTAGTACTCCGGCTGGTGGGCCGAGACCTCACGGTCCCAGTCGATCGCCCAGCCGAGACGGTGCATCTGCGCCCGAATCGCGGCGATGTTCTTTTCCGTGATCTCCCGCGGGTGGCCGCCGCCTCGGATGGCGGCGTTCTCGGCCGGCAGACCGAACGAGTCGAAGCCCATCGGCCGCAAGACGACGAAGCCCTGCCGGCGCCGGAAATGGGTGACCACGTCGCCGAGCGTGTAGTTGAGCACGTGGCCCATGTGCAGGTTGCCCGAGGGGTACGGGAGCATCTCGAGCATGTAGAACTTCTCGCGCTCGGTTGGCTCGTTGGGGTCGGGATTCTCGACGTAGAAAGCCCTCGCGTCCTCCCAGACCCGCTGCCACTTCGGCTCGATTTGCTCTGGCTCGTACCGATCCACTTCGCCTCCGGAAACAAAAAAGCCTCTCATTCGAGAGGCCGTGGGGAAGTTCCGCGGCTCGTCGCCGCGTTGCTTCCCTGGACTACAGAAGCAGCTGCTTCATTGCCACGGACTTTAGCAACGCGGTAGCGTCGCGTCACGTCAATTCCGAGGAGGTAATCGGTGGCCGCATACACGATCCAGAACCTGAAGGACGTCGAGGACCAGGCGCCCAAGTTCGGATTCTCGCCCCAGCTCGAGGCACGGATGGCGCGCGTGCCCCTGGAACTCGAAAACTTCGGGATCAGCTACCAGCGGATCGCGCCAGGCTTCCGCCTTCCCTGGGGGCACACACACAACGTTCAGGAGGAGGTCTACGTCGTCGTTTCCGGCAGCATGCTGGCCAAGTTCGGCGATGACATCGTCGAGCTCAAGCAATGGGACGCGGTGCGGGTTCCGAAGGAGACGATGCGCTCGTTCGAAGGCGGCCCTGAAGGCGCCGAGGTGATCGCTGCCGGCGCGCCGAACACCGGCCCCGGCGACGCCGTCATGGTGCAGGACTGGTGGACCGACTGAGCTAGCGGGCGGCCGCGCGGGCAAGGCCCGGCCGGACGAGCCGCGACGGGCGCTCGAGGCCGGCATCGTTGACGCTCGGGTTGAGCGGCTCCGCGAGCGGGAGCGCGCCGAACGACGCCTGCCGCCGCTCGGCCGGGGGCTCGCCGTAGAGCGTCGTCCGCTGCCGGGGCGACCGCTCGATCGCGCGGATCGCGGCCTCCATCGCCTCGGGCGGCAGTTCCTGGCCGTGGCTCGCCCCGGCCGCGCGGGAGATCGACTCGTTCATCAGCGTCCCGCCGAGGTCGTTGGCACCGGCCTTCAGCGCTGCCTGCGCGCCCGCGACGCCCAGCTTCACCCACGAGGCCTGGATGTTCGTGATCCAGGGGTGAAGGGCAAGCCGTCCAACCGCGTGCATCAGCACCGACTCCCGGAAGCTGGGGCCACGGCGCGCCCGGCCTTGGAGGTAGATCGGCGCCTCCATGTGCACGAAGGGCAGCGGCACGAACTCGGTGAATCCACCGGATCGTTCTTGCTGTTCACGCAGACGCAGCAGGTGCCGAGCCCAGTTCCGTGGCCCGTCGACGTGCCCGAACATGATCGTCGTCGTCGAGCGCAGGCCGACCTGGTGGGCGAACTCGTGGACCTCGAGCCACTGAGACGTCGTCACCTTGTCCGGGCAGATGACGGCGCGAATCTCGTCGTCGAGGACCTCGGCCGCTGTCCCCGGCAGCGAGGCGAGGCCGCTCATGCGCAGTCGTTCCAGGTAGTCGCGCAGCGGCAGCTCGAGGGTCGTGGCTCCCTGCCAGACCTCGAGCGCGGAGAACGCGTGCACGTGCAGGTCGGGCAGCACCTCCTTGATCGCGCGGCAGATGTCGACGTAGAAGTCGCCGGTGAAGGCTGGATGGATCCCGCCCTGCAGGCAGACCTCGGTGGCGCCGCGCTCCCACGCCTCCTCGCAGCGGCGGACGATCTCGTCGAGCGGGACGAGGTACGGCGCGCCGCGCAGGTTGGCCGCCAGCTTGCCCTTCGAGAATGCGCAGAAGCCGCAGCGGAAGTAACAGACGTTCGTGTAGTTGATGTTGCGGGTGACGACATAGGTGACGGTGTCGCCGCAGACCTCGCGGCGCAGGGCATCGGCTGTCGCGACGACCGCGGCGAAGTCGCGGCCGCGGGCGCTGAAAAGCTCTGCAACGTCGTCTTCGGCCAGCTCGACTTGGTCCCGGACCTTTGCCAGCGCCTGGGCGATCGGGGGCGAGAGCGCGCTTCCTCGAGCGCCTAGAGCCAGCTGCGAGAAGGCCTTCGTTCGTGACGCATTCGGCACAGAACCGTTTCCCACCTGCGCGTTTTTGCCTTGTAAGCTCGCCGCGGGGAGGAGGCTGGGCGCGCCTTCAAAAGACGCAGCGGCCCGGAAGAAAGGCTGCTCGGGTGCGCCGACCGGCTGCTCGGGCGTCCCGGCGCCGGCGACCCAGTCGTCTTCGCGAGCGAGCCCCTCTCCGTCGGCGAGCGCGAGGACGTGGGGCGTGACGGCCGGATCGAGCCAGCGCTCGGGCTCGGCCACATAACGGGGATAGACCGTCAGCCGCGGCGCCAGCTCGAGGCCGCGCGAGTGCGTCCCCTCGGCCAGCCGCTCGAGCTCCGGCCAGGGAGCTTCCGGGTTGACGTGGTCGACAGTGACCGGCGAGACGCCGCCCCAGTCGTTGATGCCCGCGTCGAGCAGGCGCGGGAAGTCCGCATAGCTCAGGTTCGGCGGCGCCTGGATGCTCCAGCGGGCTCCGAGTAGAAGCCGAGCGGCGGCACAGGTCCAGAGCAACTCCTCGAGCGTCGGCTCCGGCGCCCTTGCCATCCGCGTTCCGGCCTTCGCGCGGAAGTTCTGAACGATCACTTCCTGGACGTGGCCGAAGCGCTCGCCGAGCTCACGAATCGAGAGCAGGGCTTCGAGCCGCTCCAGCCTGGTCTCGCCGAGCCCGATCAGGATCCCTGTCGTGAACGGCACGCGGGCCTCGCCGGCCGCCTCGATCGTCGCCAGCCGCCGGGCCGGCAGCTTGTCCGGCGATGCCCAGTGCGGTGCGCCCCGCTCGCCCAGCCGGGTAGCCGTCGTCTCCAGCATCAGGCCCTGCGAAGCCGACACCTTCCGGAGCGCGCGAACGTCGGCCTGCGTCATCACTCCCGGGTTGACGTGCGGCAGGAGGCCCGTCTCCTCGAGCACCAGCCGAGCGCAGTGCGCCAGGTACTCGAGCGTGCTCGAGCATCCAAGCGCAGCCAGCTCCTCACGGGCGACGCGATAGCGGAGCTCCGGCTTGTCTCCGAGCGTGAACAGGGCCTCGCGGCAGCCAACAGCCGCTCCCGCGCGCGCGACCTCGAGCACCTCGTCCTCGCGCATGTACGCCCGCTCACCCCTGCGCGGCGGGCGCGCAAACGTGCAGTAACCGCACACGTCGCGGCAGAGCTTCGTCAACGGGATGAAGACCTTCGGCGAGTAGGTGACGAGCCGGCCGTGGCCGAGCCCGCGGAGTCGCCTGGCCTCGGCCGCCAGCAACTCCCACGGCTCGTCGACGAGCTCGAAGGCCTCGTCCGAGGCGAGTCCCTCACTCACGGCGTCAGCTTAGAGCCTGCGCGGAAACTCTCTTACGACCGCGGGCGAACGGACGCCGCGGCAAAGCCGCGACGTCCTCCATGTCGGCGTCGCAAGCGACCGCCTCGCTCACGGCGTCAGCTTAGAG
>Ga0207693_10000677_pt1 | contig 30611 bp, 29 predicted proteins | sample LARL81metaG_FD_184347 | JGI IMG/M metagenome (GOLD analysis project Ga0207693, IMG submission 184347) | Corn, switchgrass and miscanthus rhizosphere microbial communities from Kellogg Biological Station, Michigan, USA - LAR L8-1 metaG... | ecosystem: Host-associated > Plants > Roots >... | reverse complement strand
GGCGAGGGGCGCCAGTTCAAGGAATACGAGCGCCGCGTGGCGTCGATCAACCGGTACGAGCCGGAGATGGAGCTCCTTGAGGAGTCCGAGATCCGGACCGAGGCGGACGAGCTCCGTGAGCGCGCGCGGGGCGGCGAGTCGCTGGAGGACCTGCTCCCGGAGGCATTCGCGCTGTGCCGCGAGGCGGCGCGGCGGACGATCGGCCAGCGGCACTTCGACGTCCAGCTGATCGGCGGCATGGTCCTGAACGACGGGTCGATCGCCGAGATGAAGACCGGCGAGGGCAAGACGCTGACCGCGACGCTCGCCGTGTTCCTGAACTCACTCGGGGGCGAGCCCGTGCACGTGGTCACCGTCAACGACTACCTGGCCCGCCGCGATGCCGAGTGGATGGGCCCGATCTACGAGGCCCTGGGCGTGAGCGTGGGCGTGATCCAGGCCGGCCACGAGCCGCCCACCCGCAAGCTGCAGTACTCCTGCGACGTCGTCTACGGGACCAACTCGGAGTTCGGCTTCGACTACCTGCGTGACAACATGGCCGCCTCGCTCGAGCACTGCGTCCAGCGCGAGCACTCCTACGCGATCGTCGACGAGGTAGACAACATCCTCATCGACGAGGCGCGGACCCCGCTGATCATCTCCGGTGCGCCCGAGGCCGCGGCCGACCTCTACTACACGTTCGCGCGGCTCGCCAAGCAGATGAAGGGCGTGCCCGCGAAGGAGAAGCTCAAGTCGCTCGGCGAGGACAAGGACACGACCAACGTCGACTACGACTACGAGTACGACGAGAAGCACAAGACCGTGGCCCCGACCGAGCCCGGCGTCGAGAAGGCGGAGAAGTTCCTCGGAGTCGACAACCTCTACGTCTCGGAGCACGGGACCCTCGTCAACCACCTCGTCCAGTCACTTAAGGCCGAGTCGCTGTTCCTCCGCGACGACGACTACGCGGTCATCGACGGCGAGGTGAAGATCGTCGACGAATTCACCGGCCGCATCCTCGAGGGCCGCCGCTGGTCCGAGGGGCTCCACCAGGCGATCGAGGCCAAGGAGGGCGTCCCGATCCGCGAGGAGAACCAGACACTCGCGACGATCACGCTCCAGAACTACTTCCGCCTTTACGACAAGCTCAGCGGGATGACCGGAACGGCGCTGACCGAGGCGCAGGAGTTCATGAAGATCTACGAGATCCCGGTGGTCGACATCCCGACCAACGTCCCGATGATCCGCGACGACCACAACGACCAGATCTACAAGACCAAGAACGGCAAGTGGAAGGCGGTCGTCAACGAGATCACCGAGCGGCACGAGAAGGGCCAGCCGATCCTGGTGGGCACGATCTCGGTCGAGGTCTCGGAGATGCTCTCGGATGAGCTGAAGCGCCAGGGCATCGACCACGTAGTCCTGAACGCGAAGCCCGAGTACGCGGAGCGCGAGGGCGAGACGATTGCCCAGGCGGGCAGGGTCGGGGCCGTCACGATCGCGACGAACATGGCCGGCCGCGGCGTTGACATCAAGCTCGGCGGCGACCCCGACCAGGTCGCGCGAGCCGAGCTGCGCAAGCTGGGAGTCTCGCCGGACAACGAGAGCTACGAGGAGGAGCTGGCGCAGCTCATGCCCCGCATCAAGGAGCAGTGTGAGGCCGAGGGGGAACAGGTCCGCGAGGCCGGCGGGCTGTTCATCACCGGCACCGAGCGCCACGAGTCCCGCCGGATCGACAACCAGCTCCGTGGCCGTTCGGGCCGCCAGGGCGACCCCGGCGAGTCGCGCTTCTACCTCTCGGCCGAGGACGAGCTCATCAGGCTGTTCGCCGGCGACCGGATCTACAAGATCCTCGACCGGCTGGGCCCCGTGGACGAGCACGGCGAGGAGTACCCGCTCGAGGCGAAGATGCTCTCGAGAACCGTGGAGAACGCTCAGAAGAAGGTCGAGCAGCAGAACTTCCTGATCAGAAAGCGCGTCCTCGAGTACGACGACGTGATGAACGAGCAGCGCCGGGTGGTCTACAAGTACCGCCGCGAGATCCTCGAGGGCCGCGACATGTCCGAGGTCGCCGAGCAGGAGATCAGCGAGGTCGTCGCGCGGATGGTCGAGCAGTACACGGAGAGCGAGGTCTTCGAGGACTGGGACCTCGGAGGCCTTCAGACGCAGGCCAACCAGCTGTGGCCGAACACCGTGGACCTCCGGCAGGTCGACACGTCCAGCGGCGATCGCGAGGAGATCGCGAGGCTGCTCACCGAGGACGCGCGCGCCGCCTACGAGAAGCGCGAGGGGGAGCTCGGCGACGAGTTGATGCGCTACCTCGAGCGCCAGATTCTGCTCCAGATCATCGACAACCGCTGGAAAGAGCACCTCTACGAGATGGACTACATGCGGGAGGGGATCCACCTCCGCGGGTTCGCGCAGATCGACCCGCTGGTCGCCTACAAGAACGAGGGCTTCACGATGTTCCGGGACCTCATGAACTCCATCTGGGAGGAGTTCGCCCGGATCATCTTTCACGTCGAGGTCAACATCGAGCCGGCCGACTTCGAGCCGGAGCCAGAGGCTTCCGCGCAGGAGCTCAGCTACGCGGGTGGCGGTGCCGACCAGCCCTCCGCTTTGGACGAGGCAGCCCAGGCTGCGATGGCCCAGGGCGCCGCTCCCGCCGCCGGCGCGGCCGCCGTCGGCGCCGCGACCGCTGGCGGCAACGGAGCCACGAGCGAGAACCCGGAGACCGTGGTCAAGTCAGACCGCGACAAGATTGGGCGCAACGACCCGTGCTGGTGCGGCTCGGGCAAGAAGTACAAGAAGTGCCACGGCGCCTGAGCGACACCGACGGCCCTCACGGCAAGGTGCAGCAAGGAGGTCTCCGCCGCGGAGCTCGAGGCCTTCTCGAGCCCGTAGGGCGTTCAGGCTTCGTCCGCCACCGTCGGCGGCGGGTGGCGGGTTAATCCCGGCGTCCTGCCCACGTTGGCGCGGACCCAGCGCGAGCGTCGCGTGAAGACCGGCCCCGTCGTCACCCGATCGGTCTTGCGGACCAGCAGCAGGCAGGCGGGCGCGCCAAGGACGGCGATCGCGGCGCTGATGAAGAACATGAGCTCAAACGCGTCGACGTGGCTCTGCGTCACCACGTCGATCAAGAAGCGAATCAGCCGTGATTCGTGCACGTGGCTCAGCCCGCGCTCCTAGGCCTGCTGGATGAACTGAGTGAAGCGCTCTGATGCCCCCGAGATCGCGGTCGCATCCGGCGATGCCAGCGGCACCGCCGTCTGATCCACGAGGATCATGCTGTTGGAGAGCGTCATCGCGACGAGCGTCAGCCACATCGCCCTATGAGAGACCGCCCCCGCCCCGCCCTCGGACCCCGTGCCCTCCATGGCGCGAGAGAGTAAGAGTTAGGCGGTGGGCGAGGCGGTCAACCGCGATCTCGTGGCCGGCCCGGATGGGCAGCTTCGCTGTCGCTGGGCGACGGCCGCGCCCGAGTACGTCGCGTACCACGACGACGAATGGGGCCGTCCGGTCCGCGACGACCGCGGCCTGTACGAAAAGTTATGCCTCGAGGCCTTCCAGTCCGGCCTCTCCTGGATCACGATCCTTCGCAAGCGCGAGGCCTTCCGGACCGCCTTCGCGGGGTTCGAGATCGCCCGCGTCGCAGCCTTCGGGCCAGGTGACGAGAAGCGCCTGCTCGCCGACGCTGGCATCGTACGCAACCGGGCGAAGATCGAAGCGACGATCGCGAACGCCCGCGCCGCGATCGAGCTCCGTGACTCCGGCGAGTCTCTGGGCGAGCTCCTGTGGTCGTTCGCGCCAGGCGGCGATCGCCCCGCGCCGCGGACGTTCGACGACGTCCCATCCACGACTGATGAGTCGAAGGCGCTTGCCCGCGAGCTGAAGCGGCGCGGGTTTCGATTCGTCGGGCCGACGACCGCGTACGCGCTGATGCAGGCGTGCGGCCTGGTCAACGACCATCTGGAGCGGTGCGCCGTTCGCGACACGGTCGAGGCGGAGAGACGGCCACCGGGCTGACCGCCTCTAAGATCAGGGCCGTGGCCGAGGCAGTCTCCCGAGAGAGCGTGTCCGCGCGGCTCGCGGAGGTCCGCGAGGGCCTGACGCTGCTCGCGGACTACCTTTGACCCGGCCGCGCTTGCCTCGGAGATAGAGCGGCTCGAGGAGGAGATGCAGCGTCCCGGGTTCTGGGACGACTCGGAGACGGCCGCACGCGTCTCAGCCCAGCGCGCGGCGACACAACGCCGCCTGGAGACCTTTCGGTCGCTCGAGTCCGACGTGTCCGACCTGGACGAGCTCGTGGAGCTTTCCGCGGACGATCCCGAGCTGGCCTCGGAGCTCGAGTCGCAGCTCGTCTCGATCGAGGGCCGCCTGGAGCAGCTCGAGGAGGCGAGGCTCTTCAACGGCGAGTACGACGCGGGCGACGCGGTCGTCACGGTGCGCTCGGGCGCGGGCGGCACCGACTCGCAGGACTGGGCCGAAATGCTCCTTCGCATGTACCTGCGCTGGGCCGAGCAGCGCGGCTTCCAGGTCGAGATGAAGGAGGCATCCCCCGGCGAGGAGGCAGGGCTGAAGTCGGCCACGTTCAGCGCTCATGGGGAGAACGCCTACGGCCTGTTCGCGGCCGAGCGAGGCGTGCATCGGCTGGTGCGAATCTCGCCCTTCGACGCGCAGAAGCGCCGCCACACCGCCTTCGCCCAGGTTGACGTCGCGCCGCTCGTCGACGACGACGTCGAAGTGGACCTCGACGAGGAGGACCTGCGGGTGGACACGTACCGAGCCTCCGGCGCCGGCGGCCAGCACGTCAACAAGACCGACTCCGCCGTCCGGGTCACCCACGTTCCGACCGGGATCGTGGCGCAGTCGCAGAACGAGCGCTCGCAGACGCAGAACAAGGCCACGGCGATGAAGATCCTTCGCGCCCGCCTGCTGGCGGAGGAGGAGCGAAAGAAAGCCGAGGAGCTCGCGGCCGAGCGTGGCGAGCAGAAGGCGGCGGAGTGGGGATCCCAGATCCGCAGCTACACGCTCCATCCCTCGACGCGAGTCAAGGACCACCGCACCGGACACGAGGTCGGCGACGCCCAGCGGGTGCTGGACGGCGACCTCGACGGGTTCGTGCGGGAGTACCTGCTCCGGGCCGCGTCCGACTAGCCGCGCCGACCCTCCCGGCCCCTAGATCTTGTCAAGGGCTAGCGGCGACGCGAGACAGCGACGCCGCCCCGGTACGTTTGAGGCATGCCTGTGCGCGTGGGCGTTGGGATCTCGGAGAGCTTCGACGCCGTCGAGGCGTTCACGGACGCGGCGCGGGACGCCGCCCGCGCGCTGGACGGTGAGCCGTGTGACCTGTGTCTGGTGTTCGCCGGGGCTCCACACCTCGGGCGCGGCAAATGGGTCCTCTCGGCGGTTCACGAGAACCTGAGTCCCCGCCACCTGATCGGATGCGGAGCCGGGGGCGTGGTCGGCGGCGGCAGGGAGATCGAGGAGGGCCCGGCGGCGGTCGTCTGGGCCGCCGCGATGCCGGAGGCCGAGATCGCTACGCATCACTTCGAGACGGAGCAGACCGCCGACGGCTTCGAGCTCATGGGCGTAACCGAGCCCGACGCCGTTGGCGACGCTCTGATCGTCCTTGGCGACCCATACAGCTTCGTGACCGAGGCGCTGCTGAGCCGTCTCGGCGAGCTGCGGCCCGGCATGCCGGTTCTGGGTGGGCTCGCGAGCGCCTCGGCCGCCGGCTCCGCGTCATTGTTCCGCGACGGCGAGGTCCTGGACGGGGGCGCGGTCGGTTGTTCGCTCGCGGGCGTGCCGCTGCTGCCGTGCGTCTCGCAGGGGGCCGCGCCCGTGGGCCCCGAGATGACGATCACGGCTGCGGAGGGGAACGTGATCGCGGAGTTGGCCTCGAAGCCGGCCGTCGAGCGGCTGCGCGAGGCCCTGGCCGGCCTCGACACCCGCGAGCAGGAGCTCGCGGCGTCCGGCCTCATGCTGGGCCTTGTCATCGACGAGAACAAGCCGGAGTACGGCCGGGGCGACTTCCTCGTGCGGCCGATCATCGGCGCCGACTCGGAGTCCGGGAGCCTCGCCATCGGGGAGCGGGTGAGGGTGGGGCAGACCGTTCGGATGCAGATTCGAGACGGCGTGTCCGCCGACGAGGACCTGCGCGACGCGCTGCACGCACAGACCGAGGCGATCGGCGCCGCTCGCCCGGCCGGCGTGCTGCTCTTCACCTGCAACGGCCGCGGCTCCCACATGTTCGAGGTCCCGGACCATGACGCGGCGGCGATCGAGGACACGCTGGGCGCGCCCGCGGGCGGGTTCTTCTGCGCCGGCGAGATCGGCCCTGTCGGGGGCCGCAACTTCCTCCACGGGTTCACGGCGACCATGGCGCTCTTCCTGGCCGAGTAGTGGACGCTTCGCTGCGCGAGCTCGCAGAAAGGGCGCTCGCCGAGGACCTCGGCACGGGCGACATCACCGCCGAGGCAATCGTCCCTCCGGAGGCCCGCGCCACCGCCCGCATCGTCCAGAAGCAGGCGGGCGTCGTCTTCGGCCTGGACGTGGTGGAGGAGGTCTTCCGCCAGGTCGGCGCGGACGACCTCGAGCGCCTGGAGGCGGAGGGGGAGTGGCGGGACTCGGTCCCGGTCGACGTCGCCTCGGTGTCGGGCGACGCTCGCGCGCTGCTGGCGGGCGAGCGCACGGCGCTCAACTTCCTGTGCCACCTGTCCGGCGTGGCGACCCTGACGGCCAGATTCGCCGGCGCCGTCACGGGAACCGGCGCGACGATCCTCGACACGAGGAAGACCACCCCGGGCCTGCGGTCGCTCGAGAAGGCCGCGGTCGTGGCGGGCGGCGGGCGAAACCACCGAATGGGCCTCTACGACGCGTTCCTCATCAAGGAGAACCACATCGCGGTCGCCGGTGGGCTCGCTGAGGCGATTGGCAGGGCCCGCGCAGCCGCTCCGGATCGCGAGGTCGAGATCGAGTGCCGCGACGCCGGCGAGGTCGCCGAGGCGCTGGAGGCCGGCGCCGACCGCCTGCTGCTCGACAACATGGACGCCGAGGGGCTGCGCGCCGCGGTCTCGGCACGCGACGCGGCCGTGGAGGCGGGCGGGCATCGCGCGCTCTTGGAGGCGTCGGGCGGCGTCACGCTCGAGACGGTGGCCGCGATCGCCGAGACGGGGGTCGACTTCGTGTCGGTGGGCGCCCTCACGCACTCGGCCCCGGCGCTGGACCTCAGCATGCTGGTGGTCGTCGGAGACTGAGCAGCGTTCGTGGTGGGGGTCTTAGCCCCGAAACTGGCTGGTGCCGTGGCATATGTAGAGTCGTTCCCGATGGCAGTCAGCGAGGAGCTCCGCAGGGCGCGCGAGGAGATCGTCGTCGAGCACATGGAGTCGGAGAACCGGCACGAGTTCGATGTGACCCTCGGGACCTTCGACCACCCGCGGTACGAGCTGATCGGGACCGGCGATGTCTATGACGGCCCGCATGAGGTCGCGCGGTACTTCGAGGAGACTCGCGCGGCGTTCCCCGACCAGCGAAACGAGCTGATCGCGATGCACCACTCCGAGGACGCGGTGATCGTCGAGGCAAACCTGTACGGCACCCACGACGGCCCATTCCGCGGGCTGCCGCCGACGGGCCGCAAATTCGAGATGCGGTTCTGTGCGATCTTCGTCTTCGAAGAGGACAGGCTCGTGTGCGAGCGGGTGTACTTCGATTCCGGCACCATCCTGCGCCAGCTGGGGATCGCCCGCGACCCGCTCTCACTGTCTGGACGGGTAGCGACGGTGGTCAACCACCCGGTCACCATCGGCCGCGCGGTCGCCGGGCAGCTGTTTCGCCGCTGACAGCCTCGGCCCCGGAAAGGGATTTCGACGCCCGTACTTCAGCAACCAGGCGATGACGCTCTACAACACGATGAAGAGCCAGGCGCCGTAGCGGCGGGGCCGAACCAAGGTGGCACTGCGGGAGGCCGCCCCCGCAAACGAAAGCGGCCGGCCGCAGGGCGGCCGGCCGCTGAGCGTTCAGTTCGTGCCGGTGCGGGCTACTGCCTCTGCTTCAGCTGCCCGCGGATCGCTCCGTTGCCCGGGTACTTGTCGTTCTTCACGGTTACGTGGAACTGCCGCGGCTTCGCGCGGATCGCCTGCATGTCGGGCTTCGCCACGTTCTTCGCGCAGCCCTTGACCGGGCTGGAACGCTTGCCGGTGAACAGGGTCTGCACGAGAGCCCCGTTCTGGCCCTTCCCGCCCTTGTAGATGCCGGCGTTGAGGCCCGCGCGCGGTCCGATCTTCTTGTAGGTGATCCGGAAGCAGATCTTCTGCTTCTTCGGCCGCAGTGTGACTGTGGCGTTGCCGGCGCCGGCCGGCGCGCCCTGGCCGCCGATGACCTGGCCGCCCGTGAGGTTGGCGTGCAGCTTGTTCGCGGGGTTGCCTCCGGCCATGGCAACGCTCGCCACGACGAGGGCACCGATGAGCGCAGCGCCACCGAGCAGGGTGAGCAGTCTCAATCGCATGGGGAATTCCTTCCTGTTACTTGCTGTTTCCCCCGGTATGAGTCCCTGCACCGGAGCTTGAGAATGCCCAGCGTACCAGCCCTATTTGAGGAGCCTGGAGAGCCGGCGGTCCTTGAGGACCCGCCCGCCGGTCTGCTCCTCGGGGCAGTAGGTGGTCACGTGTTCGGCGAAGTGGACCGCCGCCAGCGTCGCACCGCAGCGCGGACACGGCGCCCCCTCCCGGCGATGGACCTGGAGCGGCATCGGCATCTTGTCGGGCACGACGTTGCCGATCACCTCCTCGTAGTGGTCGATCGCGTCGCCGAGCACGTGCATTGCGCCGTGGAGGCGCTCGACCTCCTCGTCGTCGAGCTCCGAGCCCTGGCGAAACGGCGATAGCGCGGCCTCCCAAAGGACCTCATCCACCCAGGACCGGCCGATCCCGGCGATCACGCGCTGGTCCCGAAGCATCGGGTGGAGGTGGCGGGGCTGGGCGATCCTGCGCGCGAGCTCCTCGAGCGGGGGTGCGGGCCACGCCTCCGGGCCCAGCGTCGCGACCATCTCGTCCGACTCGACGTCTCCGGCAGGCATCAGCTTCGCCCAGGCGCGCTGCTTGGTGCCGAACTCGCGCAGGCGAAGCTCGCGGCCGTCCGCGAGGCGCACCAGCACGCGAGAGCTGCGATCGCGGAGCGACGCCCGCTTGTCGAAGACCTGGAGACGACCGGCGGACATGAGGTGGACGAGCATCGCGATCGGATCGTCATCGGGGCCGGCGAACTCGACGACCGGCATCTTCCCGACGCGCCGGACGCCTGCGATCCGGCGGCCCTCGAGCGCCGCGAGGGGCGGGTCGACGGACTTCAGCGCGACCATGCCGGGCGCGAGGGCCGACTCCACCTCGGCGTCCCGCAGGGCCGTTCCCAACCGGCGGGCGGTGATCTCGACCTCGGGCAGCTCGGGCACGCGTCTAAGCCTAGGCTCGCGGGCACGAAACGCCCGCATCGGCCCACTAAACTCTGAGTCAGTTCATTCACCCGCGCCCACGGGCCGGGCGAACATCAAATTTCGGCGCCGCTCACACGGCCGCGCTCCGCGTACCCGGATGCATCAACTGCCCACACTCCAGGCACCGCCGCCGGAGGCTCTCGCCCCGGATGACGTCAAGCGGCTGTCGGAGGAGGTCCGCGCCCTCGCCGCTGAGCGCAACGCGGTGATCCTCGCCCACAACTATCAGGTGCCGGAGATCCAGGACGTGGCCGACCTCACCGGCGACTCGCTCCAGCTCTCGCGGGAGGCCGCCGCCACCGAGGCGGACGTGATCGCCTTCTGCGGCGTGCACTTCATGGCCGAGACGGCGTCCGTGCTGTCGCCGGAGAAGACCGTGCTCATCCCGGATCCGGACGCCGGCTGCTCGCTCTCGGACTCGATCACCGCCGATCAGCTGCGGGCCTGGAAGGCCGAGCACCCGGGCGCGCTCGTGGTCATGTACGTGAACACCGCGGCCGAGGTGAAGGCGGAGACCGACTACTGCTGCACGTCGTCGAACGCGGTGCAGGTGGTCGAGCACATCTGGAACGAGCGCGGCCCCGACGCCGAGATCCTCTTCGGCCCCGACATGTGGCTCGGTTCCTTCGTCGCCCGCGAGCTGGGGCTGCCCGAGGATCCGGACCGCTACGCGCGCTTCCACGTTTGGGACGGCGAGTGCCACGTCCACGCCGGGATTCGCCCCGACGACATCGCGGAGATGCGCGCCGAGCATCCGGACGCCGAGTTCCTGATCCATCCCGAATGCGGGTGCTCCACCCAGGCGATGGAGTACGTCGCGTCCGGCGATCTGGATCCCGAGGGGGTGCAGATGCTCTCCACCTCGGGCATGCTCCGTCACGTCCGCGAGCACCCGGACGGCGAGTTCATCGTCGCCACGGAGACCGGGATGCTCTATCCCCTCCAGCAGGTGGCGCCCGAGGCCAACCTCATCGAGGCGAACCGGATGGCCTTCTGCAAGTACATGAAGATGATCACGCTGCCAAAGCTCCGCGACTCGCTCCGCAACCTGCGATTCGAGGTCAGGGTCCCCGCCGACGTCGCGAAGCGCGCGCGGGTGCCGATCGAGCGCATGGTCAGCATCTCCTAGCCCACCCCGGTGGGATCGCTGACAAGGGTCGTATCCGGCGCTGGCGGGTGCTAGCTTGAGCCCGTGCTGGGGCTCGTCGCGCGGCTCGTCCTTGGGCTCATCCTCGCGGGATCCGCGGTACTGAAGCTCGCGAGCCCGGCCTCCAGCCGGGCGGCGCTCGGAACGTTCGAGATCGACGGCGAGTACACGCGGTGGGCCGCCTGGGTCCTCCTGATCGCGGTCGAGCTCGGCCTGGCGATCGAGGTGATCGCCGGGAGCGACACCGCGGCATGGCTTGCGGCCGCGTTCCTTGCCTTCTTCGCCGCCGCTCTCCTCGGCGCCATCCTCCGCGGGAAGGCCGGCGCGCCCTGCGCGTGCTTCGGCTCGCGTTCGACGGTCGGTTGGACCTCGGTGGGGCGGAACCTCGTGCTCGCCGCCTGCTTCGCGCTGCTCCCCCTCCTGCCTGACGGAAACCCCTCGACCGAGGGCTGGCTCGCACTCGGGCTCATCGTCGCTCTGGTGTCGTGCGCCGGCCTCGCCGTCGCCGTCCTCGCCCTGGCGCGCGAGGTGGGGATGCTGCGGCTCCGCCTCGGGCCGGCATCGGCGCTCGAGATCCCGCACGAGGGCCCAGAGCTCGGCCGGACGATCCCGCTCGTCGATCGCTTCCCCGGACTGCGGGACGACGGCATCGGCATCGCCGTCTTCACGTCCGAGGGCTGTCACGTCTGCCGCGGGCTGGCACCGGCGATCGCCAGCCTGGGAGGCGACCCGGAGTTGAACGTCGAGGTCTTCGACGAGTCTTTCGACGCGGACGTCTGGGAGGAGTACGCGATCCCCGGCAGCCCATACGCGCTGGCGATCGACGCCGACGGCATCGTGCTCGCCAAGGGGACCTTCAACAACCTGGCGCAGCTTGAGAGCGTCGTGGGAACGGCGAGCCGCCGCCGCGCGAACCTGGATGCCAGGTACAACTGATGGCTCGGGGCGGTGGGAACCGGGATCGGGTGGGAGAGACGCTGGACTCGCTCGCGGCCGACACCTCCCGCCGCGGCTTCCTCGCCCGCGTAGGGGCCGGGATGGTCGGCCTCGCGTTCGGCGGCGCGATCGCCGACGCCCTCAACCGCGACGCGGACGCCTACACCAACTTCTGCGGCCACACCTACACCACTGGGTCCTGCATCCACCCGTACGGCCTACCGCGGATCGACTCGAAGGGTTACCCGCTGCGGCCGAGCGACGGGCGGCGGGTGGACAACATCGGCCGGCTCGTGAACGAGCGCGGGCAGCCCGTCCACGAGGACGGCTCGCTGATGCGCGACCCCGACGGCAACCCGATGCCGCCGGCGCCGCGCACCAAGATCTGCAAGGAGACCGGGAAAGAACACGGGTTCCACGCCCATCTCGAGGGCTCCTGGTACCGGTGCTGCGGGGGGCGCGTCCGGAAGCTGTGGGACTGCTGCGCCCATCATCACGACCGGATCAACGGCGACGCCGCATTGAAGGGCTATTGCTACGGCGACCGCAAGGTCTTCTGCGTCACCTACTACCAGACCCACGTGCCGTGCTGAGCGGGGGGCCGGACACGATGAGCCTGCTCGAGCTGAGCCTCGCCGCGGCCGCCCTCGTGATCGGGATGACCGGGACCTGGTCGCCGTGCGGGTTCTCGATGGTCGAGACGCTCGGCATCGCCGGCGAGGGCGGACGGCGCTTCACGGTCGCCGCCGCGTGCGCGGCGTTCGTGCCCGGTGCTGTGGTGGGCGGGATTCTCACCTTCGGCCTGCTGTCGGGATTCGGGGAGCTTCTGCACGGAGCCGGCCGCGTGGCCTACCTGGTGGCCGCGGGCATTGCGGTCATCGCCGCCGCGGCGGAGGCACGCGGGCTGCGGATCGCACCCCAGATCCGCCGGCAGCTGCCGGAGAGCTGGCGCTGGACGATGCCGCTGCCGATCGCCGCGCTCCTCTATGGCGTCCTTCTCGGCCTGGGCTTCACCACCTTCGTGCTGAGCTTCGGCGTCTGGGCGCTGGCTGGAATCAGCCTGGCGCTCGGGAACGTCGAGGCGGGACTCGTGATCGGCGCCGCGTTCGGGATCGGCCGCGCGATTCCCATCTTGATGGTCGCGCCGCAGGTTGACCGCCCGTTCGGGCAGGCCTGCCTACGCACGATGGCCGAGCGCCCGACGCTCTACCGGCTTTTCCGACTGGGGGATGCAGCGACACTCGGAGTCGTTGCAGCCGTGCTGGCGACCACCACGGCGACCGCCCAGCGAATCGAGGTGATGAACGGCGCCGATCCGTCGGTGGCGGGCAAGGCGATCGCGTTCCAGAAGGGCAACGGGTCCGGCGTCCTTCGCGCCGGCGGCCAGACCCACCGGCTGCCTGGGCATGACCCGGCACTTGGCGGCCCGCTGGCCGCGGTCATCAGCGGCCACCAGATCAAGATCCTGAACCGGTTCAAGCGGAACGTCCTGACCTCGCTCTCCGCCCCGCACGCGGAGGCCCTCGCGATCTCGCGCGACTGGCTCACTTACTTGAGCCGCAGCCACGGGCGCACCGTGCTGATGGCGAGGCGGATCACGGACATGCTGCATCCGGGCGACGTCCAGCGGATCGCGACTGTCGACCCGCCAGCCGCCGTCGGCCATCCGAGCCTCACCGAGGGACGGGTCGTCTTCACCGTTTCCGGGCGCCGCAGCAACTCGATCAGACTGGTCCGCCTGAACTCGGGGAAGGAACGGACGCTGCTGACCTCCCGAAGCGCGCAGCTGCTCAACCCGGCCATCCTCGGCAAGCACCTCGTCTACGTCCGCGTATCGCGCGGCTCCCAGGGCCCGCTTGCCATCGTCCCGCGATCGCTCCACCAATCCCTGATGCTGCGCCGCGCGGGCGGCCACGGCAGGGGCCACCGGATCTACCGGCAGAGTCGTGACCGCAGCCTCTGGACCACGTCCCTCGGCGCGAAGCGCGCGTACGTGACCCTGCTGGGTGGCCACGGCCCACAGGTCGTGTCCGTTCAGCGATAGCCCGTTGTTCGACCACGTCGCCATCGCCGTCTCGGACCTCGTGGCCTCCGAGCGCTTCTACCGCACAGTCCTGAGTGTCCTGGGCGTCGAGCCCAGCCATGCGGACCCCGAGCTGGTCGAGTGGGAGGACTGGGACATCGGGGCGACGGACCGCGAGCACCCGGTGACCCGCGGGCTCCACGTCGGCTTCCGCGGCAGCGACCGCGCCCAGGTCGACGCGTTCTGGCAGGCGGGCGTCGACGCAGGGTACGGCGACGACGGGGCGCCGGGGCCGCGACCGCAGTACGGCCCGACGTACTACGGCGGGTTCCTACTCGACCCCGACGGCAACAGCGTCGAGGCGGTCCACACCGACCGCGAGGACGCCGTGCCCGGCGGCAGCGTGCACCACCTGTGGATCCGCGTCCGCGACCCGCAGGCTTCCCGGCGCTTCTACACGACGATCGCCCCGCACGCCGGGCTCCGCCTGGCGCACGACGAGCCCGGCCGCGTGCAGCTGTCCGGCCCGGACCACAGCTTCTCGCTCGTCCGGGACGAGCGGCCGCTCACGGAGCACGTCCACCTCGCCTTCCCCGCACACGAGGACGCCACCGTGCGCGCGTTCCACGCCGCCGCGCTCGCGGCAGGCTACGAGGACCACGGAGCGCCGGGCGAGCGCCCCGTCTACCACCCGGGCTACTACGGCGCGTTCGTGCTCGACCCGGACGGGCACAACGTCGAGGTCGTCAACCACAACCGGGCCTGAGCCGTGGCCGAGGATCCGCCGACCACATCTCGGTGCGGACGTAGCTGGTGCGCGACACCGATCGAGCGGGGATCGACCACGTATATGGCGGTGAATCCGACTCTCGAAGAGCCAGACGGCCGCGGATGGGTGTTAGCGGATGGGGTGGTTGGTCCGGAACCAGTGGATGACTGTCGCCGTCCAGATGGCGCCGAGTCCGAGTGCTGCGATCACGATGACCACCAACGCGACGATCTCAAGCGCTTCCATGCTCCAAGTATGGGCGGGGGCCCTAAGTGGACGCTCAAGAAGTGCCGTGGGCGACTCTTGAAGAAACGCTTATCGGGCCTTGACCCTCCGGCAAGGTCGGTGAATGACGATGCGCCGAGGAGTTGGCCGCGGCTACCCGGCATCTTCGGTACCGTCTGATCGAGCGAGCCTAGGGTGTCTCGCGTGGGCGGTCTGCGGAGGTCTGGAGACGGTGGTCCGGCCCGACGCAGGTGGCGGTGGCGCCGAATCGTGGTCGTGGTCATCCTGCTGCTGTTGCTCCCCGCGATCTACTCGTACGCGCACTGGATGCTGCGGCCTTCGAGCATGCCCTTCGGTGCGCGCAGTGTCGAGTGGGTGAGAGCCGATGTGCCCTACGGCAACCAGGTGGTCGACGAGGTCGAGCACGTCTACTACACCTGGAACGCGCCGCAGAAGGGCGGGCCGCAGCTGAAGCGCCTGCCGACGACGGGGAGGCCAACGAAGGCGAAAAAGAAGAAGGCTGCTCCCTGGCCGCCGGCGATCAGGCCGGTCTTCGCGAACCCGCTGCCCGGCGAAGGGATCTGGAAGCCGACCGGCCCGCCGGTCAAGGGCGGCCCGCCGGTGCTGGTGACGACCTTTCGCTCCCAGATCAATTATCCGAGCACCGTCGCCTACGTGGCCTGGTTCGACCACACGCGCACCGCGCTCGCGTTCTATCCGGGCCGCTACGAGCCGCCGAACGCCGCCGTACGGGGGCCGATGATGGTTCCCAACGACCAGCGCTCGCGCCTGCTTGCGACCTTCAACAGCGGCTTCATCTACTCGGACGTCAACAACGGGTCGACCGACAACGGCCTCGTGAACGAGCCGCTGGCGGACGGCAATGCCACCCTCATCGGCTATCGAGACGGCCGCGTCGCGATCAAGAAGTGGAGCGGTGGACCGAACGCAGGGCCGAACGTCGCGTGGAGCCGCCAGAGCCTGCCGCCGATCATCTGGAACGGAAAGCTCAGCCCGGCGCTTAACGACAGCAGCCAGTGGGGCTACACGCTCGGTAACGCCGTTCGTGTGTGGCGCACCGGCGTCGGCATCGACCGCCGCGGCAACCTGATCTACGCGGCCGCGGACGGCCAGACCGTGACTTCGCTCGCCCGGATCCTGAAGCGCGCGGGGGCGGTTCGGGCGATGGAGTTCGACATCAACCCCGAATGGCACACCCTGATCACCTACACCCACCACCACGGCCTCATCCCGACGGAGGTCGGCCCGAACCCGATGCAGCCCGCGACCCGCTACCTCACCCCCGACGATCGCGACTTCTTCGCCGTCTATCGCCGCCTACCCGGTCCCGTGACCGTCCCGTTCAAGTAGGACAAGGCACTTCTGTTTTCGCGCAAAGGAGCAGCGCAGCGGCGTAGACTCGGCCTCGCTGTCCGTGGGCCCCGACATCCGCTTTCCCGGTGAGTCCAGCAAGTACCGCCGCGCGCGCAACGAGCTGCTCGAGGCGGAGGCCGAGCTTCGTGCCTCGATCGAGCGCGTCGCGGAAAAGCGGCGCGCGCTGCCGGCCGGTGGGCCCGTTCCCGATGACTACCTCTTCGAGGAGGCGGCGGAGGGCGGCGGCGAGGTTCCGTTCTCCGAGCTGTTCGCACCCGGGAAGGACACGCTCGTCGTCTACAGCTTCATGTTCCCGCGCTACTCCCGCGACACCAGGCCGGCGATGCCGGGAGGCGAGACCGAGCGACTGCCGCTCGCCGAGACCCCGTGCCCCTCGTGCACCTCGATCCTCGACGGTCTCGACGGCGCGGCGCGCTGGCTCGACGAGGACCTCAACCTCGCGGTGGTCGCGAAGACGACTCCCGAGCGGATCAGGACCTTCGCCGGGGAGCGTGGCTGGGGGCACCTGCGGCTCCTCTCCTCGCAGAACAACACCTTCAACCGCGACTACAACGCCGAGTCGCCGGACGGCGAGCAGGCGCCGATCCTCAACGTGTTCGTTCGCGACGGCGACGAGATCCGGCACTCGTGGGCGTCGGAGCTCTTCTACGCGCCGCGAGACGCAGACATGGGCGCGCGGCACGTCGACTCGATCTGGCCGGTCTGGAACGTCCTCGACGTGACCCCTGGCGGCCGCGCCACCCGCTCCACCATCACCTAGCTGACGATCACTTCGGCGGGGCGAGGACGGTCGGCGGGATGTCGCCCACGCCGATCGCGCGGTACAGCGCCGTGCTCGGCTTGGAGATCAGCCAGCGTCCGCCCTCCTGATGCAGGTACACGACGTCGTCCTCGATCGACGGCTCGCGGTTGCCGGCGAAGTCGGTCACGACTGTGGCCACGACGCGCGCGTCGGCTCCGTCGATCTTGACCGACGCTATTCGGCTCATGTGCGATCCTCGATAGACGGGGAACCCGCGCGGATCGCGGTAGCCGATCGACGAGCCCAGCGACGACGCGCAGTCACCCCGATCGCGCGGGAACTTGACCTCGTTCAGCGCGCCGGGGACGAAGAGGGCGCAGACGCGTCCGCCGTTGCGGGAGTTGAGCGCCTGGACGTAGCCGCGAACGACCGCCGCCGCGCGGCGCTGGGCAGGGTCCAGGCGGGCCGGCTTCGTCTCCGACACGGCCGCCTTGACCGGGTGATGCCTGGACCGGTCCCGCGCCGACTCCTTATGGCCGGTGCCCTTCGCCTTGGGCCTCCGGCCAGGCTGAGCACCCTGGTGCGGGGTCGTCGGCGCCACGCCGGTCGAGGAGCCGGTGGATGCCTCCGTCGTGGTGGACGCCTGGTCGCCGCCCCCGCAGGCGGTGACTCCGAGCGCCATCGCCGCCGTGACGAGAAGTCCCGTCGCTGAGAGGGCCCGCCGCACCCGTCCGTTATAGCGGCGCGAGTGGAAGGCGCGAAACCCCGCTCGTTGCGGGGATCGGGTCGGTCGGTTCCGTCCATGAGCGTTCATAGGCTGGGCCCGCTCGTGGCATTGAACGCTAATCTCGCCGCCGTGAGGCACCTGACGCCGGTACCGGACCCCAAACCGCCGCCCAGGCTCGCCGAGAGGGGTGCGGCGCAACCGAGCATCGCCGAGCTCGAGCGCTGGGCGACCGTCCTGCGCGTCGACTGCGTGCGGATGCTCGCGGTCGCGAAGTCCGGCCACCTCGACTCCTCGCTCTCGGCGGCCGACATCCTCACCGCGCTCTACTACCGGGTCCTTCGGCACGATCCGGACAACCCGGACTGGCCGGCCCGCGACCGCTTCGTGCTCTGCAAGGGCCACGCGGCGCCGATCCAGTACGCCGCCCTCGCCCAGCACGGCTACTTCCCGCTCGAGGACCTGATGGGGCTGCGTCAGATCGGCGCCCAGCTCCAGGGCCACCCAGACATGCAGCGCACGCCCGGCATCGAGGTCTCGACCGGCTCGCTGGGGCAGGGCCTCTCGATGTGCCTCGGGATCGCTCTTGCGCTGCGGCTGGACGATCTCGACGAGACCGCCCAGGTGTTCGGCGTGCTCTCCGACGGCGACTGCCAGGAGGGGCAGACCTGGGAGGCGGCGACGGCCGCTGTGCACTTCGGCGTCCCCAACATCACGGCGATCGTCGACTACAACCACCTGCAGACCGATGGCACCACCGAGGAGGTCATGGACATCGGCGACATGCGCGCCAAGTTCGAGGCCTTTGGGTGGGACACGGTCGAGATCGACGGCCACGACATGGGGCAGGTGGTGGAGGCGCTCGAGCGCAGCCGGACGGTGCGCAAGCCGGCCGCGATCATCGCCCAGACGACCAAGGGCAAAGGGGTCTCGACGATGGAGGGACGGTTCGGCTTCCACGGCAAGGCCGCGGTCAGCCCCGAGTTCGCCGCCGAGGCGCTGGAGGAGCTGACCAGCCGCCTCGAGGAGCAGACCAAAGCGCTCCAGGCGGCGAGGGACGAGGGATAGATGCCGGCCGAGGCCAAGACCGAGCCGACCGCGACCCGAGCGGGCTACGGCGACGCCCTCGCTGACCTCGGCGAGGAGCACCAGGACGTCGTCGCCCTCGACGCCGACCTGGCCAGCTCCACCCAGGCGATCAAGTTCGGCAAGAAGTTCCCGGACCGGTTCTTCAACGTCGGCGCCGCGGAGGCGAACATGATGTCGATGGCATGCGGCCTCGCGGCCACCGGGAAGGTCCCGTACTGCTCGACCTTCGCGATCTTCGCGTCGGGGCGCGCCTACGACCAGGTTCGCCTGGGCATCGCCCACAACGAGCTGAAGGTGCGGATCGGCGCTTCTCACGGGGGCGTGTCGCTGGGGGAGGACGGCGCCTCACACCAGATGATCGAGGACATCGCGCTGATGCGGGCGATGCCGCGGATGACCGTCGTAGTCCCGGCCGACTACAACCAGGCTTACCGCGCCACCGCCGAGTCGTACGAGCGCGACGAGCCGATGTACATGCGCTTCGGCCGGCCGGCGACGCCGATCGTCTACGAGGACATCCCCAAGACGCTCGGTGGCGGCGTTGACGTCGTGCGCGAGGGCAAGGACATCAGCCTGATCGCGACCGGTCACATGGTCTGGCGCGCGATGGAGGCCGCCGAGTCCCTCGAGGCCGAGGACGGCGTCGAGGCAGAGGTGCTGAACGTCTCGATCATCAAGCCGCTGCACTCCGAGACGATCCTGGAGTCGCTCGGCAAGACGGGCGTCGGAGTGACGGCCGAGGAGCACCGGGTCGCCGGCGGCCTCGCCGACGCCGTCCGGCAGGTGGCGGCCGAGCAGCACCCGGTGCCGATCTTCGCCGTCGGCATGGGCGACGAGTTCGGACTCTCCGGAACCGGCGAGGCCTGCATGGAGCACTTCGGCCTCACGGCTCGGGGGATCGCGGACCGGGCCCGCGAGGCGCTGGTCCTGAAGCCGATCGTCTCGCGCCCGCCGCTCTTCGGCCCTGAGTGGACCTAGCGCTCGACCGGCACCGCGCGCAAATTCGCGTGCAAGTGTGAGGGACCGCTAACGATCTTCGCTACGCTTTCGCGGCTCCGTCGCGCAAGGCCGAGTGCAGGGATTCAGGCGGCAAGGATTGTGCGGCGCATCGAAGAAAGACGTTCGCATGTCGCTACTTCCGACACGTAGACGGCGCAGGCGCGCCGCTGAGGACCGCACCGAGCGGTCCCACGATGACGCGCCGGTGGCCGCTCCCGCCCGGCCGCCGATCGTCGAGCTGCGCGACGCCACCGTCGTCTACCACGGCGGCCACGTTGCGCTGGAGCGCGTGTCGTTCGGGATTGAGCGCGGGGAGTTCGTCTTCGTCGTCGGCCCCACCGGCTGCGGCAAATCGACCCTGATCAGGACCCTCATCGGCGAGGTCCCGGCGTCGAGCGGCCAGGTGCTGATCGCCGGCCACGACGTTGATCGCCTCCCGAAGCGGCGCATCCCCCACCTCCGCCGCCGGATCGGCACCGTCTTCCAGGACTTCAAGCTGCTTCCCAACCGCACCGTCTACGACAACGTCGCCTACACGCTCAAGGTGACCGGCGCCGGCCGCGGCGACATCCGGCGCAAGGTCCCTGAGATCCTGCGGCTCGTCGGCCTCCAAGGCAAGGTCCACAACTATCCGGACCAGCTGTCCGGGGGTGAGCAGCAGCGCGTGGCGATCGCTCGGGCGTTCGTGAACCATCCGCCCCTGCTCCTCGCGGACGAGCCGACGGGGAACCTCGATCCCGAGACCGCAATCGGGATCATGCAGCTGCTATACCGGATCAACCGCACCGGGACCACCCTGCTGGTCGTCACTCACAACCGTGAAATGGTCGACAAGATGCGCCGCCGGGTGCTCGCGCTCGACGAGGGCCGGCTGGTGCGCGATCAGGTGACGGCAACGTACGACGAGGAGTCCACGAGCGAGTTCGGCGTGCGCGTGCGTGCCGAGATGGGCGTCCGCGAGGGGCACACGAACGGTGAGGCTGCGGTGAGCCCGCCGCCGAGGAGCTGACGGTGGGCCGGATCTTCTTCTTCATCGCCGAGGCGTTCCGCGCCCTGCGCCGCAGCGCCTCCCCGAGCCTCGCCGCCATCGTCACCGTCGTCATGACCACCCTGCTGCTGGGCGTGTTCATCCCCGTGATCAAGGCGAGCTCCACGACGACCCAGAACGTGCAGTCCCAGCTGGCGCTCTACGTCTACATGTTCCCGGACTCCACCACCAAGCAGGCGAAGGCGGCCCAGAAGGAGATCAACAAGATCCCCCACGTGGAGCGGACGGACTTCGTCTCGAAGCAGGAGGGGCTCAAGCAGCTTCGCGCCGAGGTTGGCAAGGGCGCGATCGGCCAGGGCATCACGCAGCTCCACGGAAAGAACCCGCTGCCGCTGGCGGTTGTCGTCCACCCCGACAACGCCAACAACCTTCGCTCGATCCAGAACGCGATCGTCCCGCCGGGTCCGAACGGCAAGCCCAAGCCCATCAGCCCGGCCATCGAGGAGGTCAACAACGGCCAGAAGGCCGCAGACACGATCCGCACGGTCACGAACGCGGTGAAGATCATCCTGTCCGTGATCGCGGTCCTGCTCCTAATCATCTCCCTGATGCTGATCGCGAACACGATCCGACTGTCGATCTACGCGCGTCGCCGTGAGGTGGAGGTGATGCGGCTCGTTGGCGCGACCAACTGGTTCATCCGCTGGCCGTTCGTGATCGAGGGGCTCATCGTGGGGCTCGCCGGCGCGGGGATCGCGGTGGCGATGCTGTGGGTCGGGAAGGTGACGATCATCGATCCGCTGTCCCAGAACTTCGCCCTGATCGACAACTTCTCTACTGTGGGGTTCGTGCCCCTGATCATCGTCTTGCTCGGCGCGTCGGTAGTCGTTTCCATGATCGGAAGCGGCATCGTGCTGCGCCGCTTCCTCCGCATTTGAGCGACCCCCGCGCTCACGGTCGCGAGCGCTTCATCCTCGGCTTCGCGACCGGGGCGGTTGCCGCCGCCGCGATCGCGGTCGTGATCGTCGCGCTGACCGGGGGCTTCAAGTCCTCGTCGAGCACCTCGACGGACGCCCAGGACGTGATCGAGCAGAACTACTTCAAGCCGGTCCAATCCTCGCTGCTCCAAAACGCGTCCGTGGACGGGATGATCTCGGCGCTCAAGAAACGCTACGGCGACAAGTTCTCTCACTACTTCGACCCGAAGGAGCTCCGCCAGTTCGACCAGACGAACTCGGGCCAGTTCTCGGGCGTCGGGCTGACGGTGAGCGGCGTGAAGCAGGGGCTGCAAGTCTCGACCGTGCTGCCCGACAGCCCGGCGAAGAGCGCGGGCCTCAAGCCCAACGACGTGATCGTCGGCGTCGACGGCAAGTCGATCTCCGGAGTCCCGGAGGACGTGGCCGTCTCGCGGATAAAGGGGGCTCCCGGGACACCCGTCACGCTCAGCGTCCGCTCGGGCGGCAAGGGCAAGCCGCACGACGTGAAGATGAAGCGCGCCTCGGTGAAGCTCCCGGTCGCGCAGGGCCACATGTTGCACGCCGGGCCCACGAAGGTCGGTTACGTGCACTTCGCGACCTTCAGCACGGGCTCCCATGGCGAGCTGGCCCAGGCGATCGAGCAGCTCGACAAAAAGGGCGCCAGGGGGCTGGTGCTCGACCTCCGCGGCAATCCCGGCGGCCAACTGAACGAGTCGGTGCTCGCCGCGAGCCTGTTCCTCAAGAAGGGGCAGCGCGTGGTCTCCACGCGGAGCCGCACGCAGGGCACCAAGGTTTACGACTCCGTCGGCGATCCGTTGCCGAAGATGCCGATCGTCGTCCTGATCGACCACAACACGGCGTCCGCAGCCGAGATCCTGTCCTCGGCGCTGGCTGAGCATCATGTGGCGACCACCGTTGGGACGCAGTCCTTTGGAAAGGGGACCTTCCAGGAGGTCATCCGCCTCAACGGAGGGGGCGCACTCGACCTGACGATCGGCAAGTACTTCACGGCGAACGGCACGTCCCTGCTCGGCAAGGGGATCACCCCCGACGTCAAGGTCCAGAACAAGAAGGGCACCAAGCAGGACGAACAGCTACAGAAGGCGCTCTCCGTGCTGGCCGAGAACATCTCCGTCGAGAACCGGTGAGTCCTCGCCGGGGCGCCGGCCCGGGGCGCCGAGTCGCGAGCGTGGAGCGGCGGGGCCGCTTCACGGTGGTGGAGCCGCTGTTCGAGCGCGGGCCGCAGGCGACCCTTGCCGGCGGTCCGAGGGTTGGGCCCGGCGACATCGCCCTCGTCGACTTCGGGGCGCGCGGCGCCAAGGTGCTGCGGCCGCTCGGCTCGGCGGAGCGCGCCCGCGACGTGGTGGACGCTCTCCTCTGGGACCGCGGCACGCACCGGGGCTTCAGGCCCGAGATCGAAGACGCGGCGCGCGATGGCGTAACCGCCGCCCGCGAGCTGCCGGGTGAGCGGCGCGATCTGACCGGGCTCGCGACCTTCACCGTGGACCCGGCGACCGCGCGCGACTTCGACGACGCGGTGTCGGCCGAGGCCGAGGGGGACGGCGTCCGGCTGTGGATCCACATCGCCGACGTGTCCGCCCACGTCCGGCCGGGAAGCGTGCTGGAGGCCGAGGCCCTTCGCCGCGGCACCAGCACCTACGTCCCGGGCACGGTCGAGCCCATGCTTCCGCGGGCGCTCAGCGACGATGCGTGCAGCCTGGCGCCGGGGGTCGAGCGCCTCGCCGTTACGGCCGAGATCGTGCTCGGCGGCGAGGGTGAGCCCCGGTCGGCGAGCTTCTTTCGGAGCCGGATCCGCTCGGACGCGCGTCTCGACTACGACCAGCTGGACGAGATCTTCGCGGGGCGTGCCCGGCCGCCCGCCGAGGTTGCCACGCCCTTGGGCCACGCGCGCCGGGCGGCGGCGGCGCTCGCCGCCCACCGGCCGGTTGGGTCGCTCGAGATCGAGTCATTCGAGCCGGAGTTCGAGTTCGATGACGACGGCGCGGTGGTGCGCGCCGAATCCGTCCAGCAGACCGAGGCCCACAAGCTGATCGAGCACCTGATGATCCTCACCAATGAGCAAGTCGCCGAGCTCTGCGAGCGCCGCCGCGTGCCTGCCATCTATCGCGTCCACGAGCAGCCCGACCCGGCGCGAATCGAGCGGCTCGTCGATCAGCTGGCCTCGCTGGACGTTCCAACGCCGCCGGTGCCGAAGAACCTCATGCCGGCCGCGGCTGGCGAGCTCGCCGGGGAGATCAGCCGCACGGTGGCGAAGGAGGCGGCCAGGCGCGGACACGGCCGCGACGCGTATACATCTCTCGTGCTCCGTTCCCTGAAGCCGGCCTACTACAGCGAGCGAAACCTGGGCCACGCCGGCCTCGGGAGCCCCGCCTACGCGCATTTCACCTCGCCGATCAGGCGCTACCCGGACCTCGTCACCCACCGGGCTCTGCTGTCTGCGGTCGGGGCGGGAGAGGAGGAGCCGGATCCAGGGCCCATCCGCGAGGCCGCCTCGCACAGCTCTGAGCGGGAGCGGGAGGCCACCGCGACGGAGCGCGACGCCGACAGCGTGTGCGCCGCCTTCCTGCTCGGGCGCGAGCTGTTCGAGGGCGGGTGGGGTCAGACCTTCGAGGGGGAAGTCTCGGGCGTCATCGGGGCGGGGGCGTTCGTTCGGTTCCGCGGTGAGCTCGGCGACGTCTACGAGGGGCTCGTGCCGGTCCGCCGCATTCGCGAGCACTTCGATCTCAACGAGACCGAGACCGCGCTCGTGGGCCAGCGAAGCGGGCGGGCGATCAGGCTGGGCGATCCGGTGTCGGTGCGGGTGGATCGGGTGGAGGCGCCCCGAGGGCGGGTGGACCTCGTCCCGGCGGGCGAGATCGGCACGGGAAGCACCGCCGGCGCGGGCGGCCGCCGGGAGCGCAGATAGCGATGGCCAAGAAGGCCCGCAAGCCCGTGTCCGGCGACGTCGCCACCAACCGGCGCGCCGGCCACAAATTCGAGCTGCTCGACCGCTTCGAAGCGGGGATCGAGCTCGTCGGCACCGAAGTCAAGGCACTGCGCGAGGGCAAGGCGCAGCTCGGCGACGCGTACGCCGTGCTCGACCGGGGGCAGGTGTGGCTTCGGAACGCCCACATCCCGCCGTACGCGCCGGCGGCGGACCAGAACCACGATCCCGAACGGCCCCGGAAACTGCTCCTGCATCGCTACGAGATCGAGCGCCTGGCGGGGAGAGTCGAGCGCCGAGGCTTGACGCTGATCCCGACGAGGATCTACTTCAAGGGTCCGTATGCCAAGGTCGAGCTCGCCCTCGCGCGGGGCAAGGAGCAGCGCGACCGGCGGCGTGAAATCGCGGATCGCGACACGCGCCGTGAGGTCGAGCGCGACTTCCGCCAGCGCCTCAAGTGAGCCCTGGCGACGGTTTCAAGCTGAACGCTCGCTTTCAGCGGAGCGCTCAAACTGACAGTTCGCGCCGCTCATGCGAGGATTAGGGCGATGCCATCGTTCAGGCTGAGTCGCAGCGGCGACTCGAAAGGGAAGGAGACACCGGACCAGGCGGGCGCCCCTGCCGGGCCGCCGCAGGGCGGCGCCGTGCCGCCGGCCGGGACTCCGCCGCCGGCTGGCACCCCGCCGCCGGCCGGGACTCCGGCTCCGGCCGAGCAGGGCCAGCCGCAGTCCATGCCCCCACCGTCGTATCCGCCGCCCGCCGCCCCCCAGCAGCCGATGGCCGCGCCCCCCGCGGCAGCCCCCGAGGCGCCGCTCAGCAAGAGCCAGCAGCGCAAGCAGGCAAGGGACGAGCAGCGCCGCCGCAAGGTCGAGGAGCGAGAGCGAAAGAAGGCTGAGCGGAAGCAGGCCATAGAGCAGCGCAAGGCCGCCCGTGAGGCGCTCAAGCAGGAGAAGCTCGCGAAGCGCCGCGGGGGCTCCGCGCCAGCGCCGCCGCCGCCCGCGCAGGTTCCGGCGCAGCCGCCACCCCAGGCCGCGACGCCCACCGAACCTGCGCCCCCGCCTGCGGTGCAGCAGCCCGCCGCCCAGGCTCCGGCGCCAACGGCTCAGGCCGCGCCGGCGCAGCAGGCGCCCGTCCCCGCCGCGCCCCCGGCCCCGCCGCCCGGCGAATCCACGAGCGCGCGTCGGAAGAGGCTGAATCAGGAGAAGCGGGCGGCAAAGGCCGCCGAGCGCGACCGCGCCAAGCAGGAGCGCCAGCGCGCGATCGATGAGCGAAAGCGCGCCCGGGAGGAGCAGAAGCGCGCCAAGAAGGAAAAGCGCCAGGCGCGACGCGGGCGCGGCAAGGCGCCCGCCCAGCCGCCCGCCCCCCAGCAGCCCGCTGCGCAGCCTGTACCGCCGACGCCGGCCGTCCCCACCCAGGTGGTCCCGCCCCCTGCGGGCGTCGAGGCGGCTCCGCAGGCGCCCGATGCCGCTCCCGAGACGGCCGTGCAGCCCGTACCGCCCATTCAACCCATTCAGCCTCCAGCGCCCCCCCCGCCGCCGCCCGCGGCGCCCCCCGAGCCTGCGCCGTCCGCGACAGCTGACGTACCGGCGCCCGGGCAGGAGGCCTCGATCCAGGAAGCGGCCGAGCGCGAGGCGCTGGCGCGCCTGGTCGAGTCCGAGCGCCGTGCCGGTGCGCCCGAGGAGCCCGCAGAAGATCGCATCCAGGCCGAGACCGAGCGGCGAATCGCCGAGGCCGCGGCTGGAGTGGAGATTCCTCAGCCACAGCCGGATGCGCCCCTCGTGGAGCCGGAGCCGCCCCAGCCGGTGCCTGAGCCCGAGCCGGAGCCGCCCATGGGGGAGGCTCCGTCCACCTCCGCCGAGCTCCCGAGCGCCCAACGCGAGGCCCTGATCGCCGAGCTTCACGCCGCCGAGGAACAGCTCGAGCGGCGGCAGACCGAGGAGAAGCAGCTCGCTCGGGAGATCGAGGAGACCGAGGCACGCCTTGCCGCGGCTCAGCAGCGGACCGGCGGGGCATTGGATCGTGCCGCGATGAGGCTCAAGGAGGTCGAGGCCCGCGCGAGCGAGGCGGAGGCCCGCGCCGAGCACGCGGAGGAGCTGGCAAAACTCAAGAACGAGGAGATGGAACGAGAGTCCCGGCTTCGCGAAATGCTGGACCGCATCGCGCAGACAGAGGAGCGCGCGGCCGAGGCGGAGCGCCGCGCCCGCGAGACCGTGGGCAGGATCGCGGACCTTGCACCCGCTCCCGAGTCGCCGGTCTCCACGCCCGAGCCCCCGGCGCCCAGCTCCGAGCCCCCGGCGCCCACTCCACAGGCCGCACCCGAGCCCCCGGTTGCAGAGCCGGAGGAGAGCCGGACATCATTCGAGTTCCAGCCACCGCCGTCCGAGCCGCCCCCGAATGCCGCGCCCGAGCCGCAGGAAACCGCGTCGAGCCAACCCGCCTGGATCCCCCAGCCGCCGCCGGAGGCGGCGAGCCCACAGGAGCCGGAGGACCTCGGGGAGGCCGAGATGCCGCTGGTGAGCGAGGGAGCGCCCCTCAACATCAACCAGGCCACCTACGAGGACCTGCGCCGTCTCCGCCTCTCGGTGACCCAGACCGGCCGCGTGCTCGCCTATCGCGACCGCGTCGGCGGCCTCAAGTCGCTCGACGAGCTCGACCAGATTCCCGGATTCCCGAAGTCGTTCCTCACCGAGCTGAAGCGCGGCCTCACCCTATGAGGGGCGACCGCCCCTCTACAGCCCGTACGCCTCCATCAGCTTCAGCCACACCTCGCTGCGCGTGGGATAGGCGGGAACCGCGTGCCAGAGCTCGTCCAGGGGGACCTCCCCGACGACCGCGACCGTCGCCGCATGAAGCCACTCTCCCGTCTCGACCCCGACGAAGGTCGCACCTACGATCACCCGGCGATCCTCGTCGACCACGATCCGGGTCGTTCCCGCCGTGCTGCGCCCATGGAAGCTTGCACCCGCCGTCCCCGACGTCTCGACGTCGACCGCGCGGGCGTTGACGCCGTCCTTCTTTGCCGCCGCGAGCGTGCGCCCGACGGCGGCCACCTCCGGGTCGGTGAACGTCACCCGGGGCGAGCCCTGCCGGTCGGCCGTGGCGGCGACCTCCTTGCCCAGGATGTGATCGCCGGCGATCCGCCCTTGGTACTTCCCCATGTGTGTGAGGAGTGATCGGCCGTTGACGTCGCCGACCGCATACAGCCAGTCGGAGCCGCCGACCCGCAGCTGGTCGTCGACCTCGAGCCAGCGCTCGACCTCGGCGCCGATGGAATCGAGCCCGATCCCGGCCGTGCGGGCGGTCCGGCCGATCGCCACGAGGATCTCCTCACCACTGATGCTGTCTCCATCCTCGAGCTCCACGGTCACGCCCCCGGCCTCCGCGCGGACCGCGCTCGCCCTGGTGTCCGTGCGCACGTCCACACCGCGCTCGCGGAGGGCGTCGGCCACCTGCTCGCCGGCAAACGGCTCCTCGTTCGGCAGCAGCCGGTCCATCGCTTCGACGAGTGCGACCTCGGCACCGAAGCTGCGCCAGGCCTGCGCCATCTCGGAGCCGACGGGCCCGCCTCCGAGCACTACGAGGCTGTCGGGAACCTCCTTGGAAGTTGTCGCCTGGCGGTTGTCCCAGGGCTTGGCCTTGCGGAGCCCGTCGATCGGTGGAATCGTCGCCTCGGAGCCGGTTGCCACCACGACCGCCCTGCGCGCCACCAAGACGTCGTCGCCCACCTTCACGCGCCGCTCCCCGTCGATGACGCCAGGCCCGCGGAAGAGCTCGATCCCGCGCTCCTGGAGCCACGGCAGCTGGCCGGAGTCGTCCAGGTCGTGGATCACCTCGTCGCGGCGCCGCAGGGCGGCCTCGACGTCGAGCTCGCCGCTCGCCGCCTCGGCGGCGCCGGGGACGCGCCGCACCTCGGCGAGCACCTCCGCCGGTCGCAGCAGCGCCTTCGACGGCATGCACGCGTAGTAAGAGCACTCGCCGCCCACGAGGTGCGGCTCGACGATCGCCACCTCGAGGCCGCCGTCCGCGAGGCGCCCTGCACAAACCTCCCCGGGAGCCCCTGCCCCCATGACGATGGCATCGAATTCCCGCTCGCTCATGCCCCGCCAGTTACCCTATTCCCAGTGACATAGCACGGGGCCGACAGGTATCGATTCGGTCGTTTCGTGCGAACGGTTGCAGGTCGAGGTTCCCGGAGGCCTCGTTAAACACCGGGAAAAACCATACGTGCGGACCATGAGTTCGCCCTCGCCGCTTAGTTCATAGCTAAGTGATGTGAGAGTCGGCCCTCCCTCGGCCCGTGGGGAGGGGCACCGGCTTCAGAAACGGGCTCACCCGAAGCGGTCCGTCCTCGCCGCCAGGGGACATTTCAGGGGACTGGTCTCCCGGAATTCACCCGCCGGCGCGGGGTCCGGGAGACGAGATCAAAGCGCCGGCTAAACCTGTAGAAGCCTTCGCGTGAAGACCGGAGACGAGAGTTCAATTCTCTCCGGCTCCATAGTTTCCCGGCTAGCTCGCCGGGCCCCACACCATGAGCGACTGGGGGTCGTCGGGGTCGACCTTGACGACCACGTCGCCGCCCTGGGCGATGCCCTGGAGCGTCGCGTCATGCAGCGACTGGGAGGTGCTCACCTGGTAGTCGCCGCCGCCGTCGGCCGGGTGCACGGTGAGCTGGAAGTCGATCTGGTGGCCGCCGCCGAGCTGCGTGCCGGTCTCCTGCATCGAGTCGACCGTCGCGCGCGCCTCGATCCCGGACTGGTTGATCTTCATGATCTTGTCCCGCTCGCCCATCTGCGCGCCGGGGCTCATCGCCTGCTTGGCGGTGCCCTTCATCTTGTCCATGAAACCCATCTTGTTCTCCTTCCTTGAGGACCCGATCAGACCACATCGGGTACGCCCGCGCAAGGCGTCGCGAGCGCTAAAGCGACAGGACGTGGCCTACGGCTGGATTCGTGCGGCCGTCGAGGAGTTCGAGGTAGGCGGACTGGACGGCGTCTGGGCCCTTGCCGCGCTTGATCTTGAGCCAGCCGCCAGCCCACTCGACGAAGGGCTTCCAGGCCTCGGCAACGCGCCGGTCGAGCTCCTCGCGGCCCCAATCGGCGCTCCGCCTGCGCACGTGGTCCGGCGCGAAGAAGAACTCCGGCTGCGGCCCGGGTAGGGCCTCGCCGCTCTCGTCAGCCGGCGCCTCCCAATGCGTGGCGCCGACCACCGCGCTGTGTCGCAGCTCGTCGCCGAAGTGGCCGTGGACGGCCGAGCGCACCGCGGAGTCTCCGGCGATGTCGACGTAGACCGCCGGCGCCGCGGGCAGCGAGGGGACATCCGGGTAGCCGACGACGTGGTCATAGACGCCGAGGTCCTCGACGAACTGCACCCGGTTCGGCGATGTGAGCCCGACCACCCCGACCCCCTCGCGGCGAGCGAGTAGGAAGGCGGCGCTGAGCGCCGTCTTGCTGGAGGCGCTGGACACGATCGCCGTTCCGGCTCCGAAGAGATCCTCGCCGCCGAGGAAGTCGTCGATGAGGAACGACGTGAAGAAGAGCGGCCACAGCAGCATCTGCTGCTCCTCGAACCGCTTCTCGTACAGGGGGAGGGCATCGACGAGGGCATAGCTGTTGTAGGCGGAGGGCAGGCTCGCGCGGTGAGGCGATGCGTCCACGAACCCGCGTTCATCGATTCGCTCCGGGACGACCACGAGCTCGCTCGACGGCGGGAAGTAGCCGAAGGCCCGGCTGCCCTCCGGGAGATCCGTGTCCCCGGCCGCCGCGACGTTCGCGAAGCCCCACACCGGAACCCGGCCCCACCCGTCCTCGGCCGGGAAGAAGCTCCAGTACGACATCGCCTCGCCGAAGACCGCGTAGGTGATGTTGTTCGTCGTCAGGCCGAACGAGTCGACCTCGAGCAGCGCCTGGCCCGGATCGAGCGCGTGGGCGGCTCCCTCGACGAAGCGGCAAGCGTGCAGGTCGTCGCGCCTGACCTCGAAGTCCATTCTGCGCAGCCTATGGGCCATTCGGTCTGGCTGCTTACCGGTCCGCGAATCCGCTCGTTTTGTCGATGCTGGGTGGGGTAGGCTGCCGCGATCCCGCACGGCTACAGGAGGTCTTCATGCGACGTCGATGGCTTGGACTCTGTATCGGTATCACCGCATTGCTTGCGTTCCCAGCAACGAGCCTCGCCCGCACCATCG
>Ga0207693_10000676_pt1 | contig 30641 bp, 26 predicted proteins | sample LARL81metaG_FD_184347 | JGI IMG/M metagenome (GOLD analysis project Ga0207693, IMG submission 184347) | Corn, switchgrass and miscanthus rhizosphere microbial communities from Kellogg Biological Station, Michigan, USA - LAR L8-1 metaG... | ecosystem: Host-associated > Plants > Roots >... | reverse complement strand
TCATTATGCAGACATGGCCGGCATCGCGTTCGCCGGATTTTTCCTAGGATATCTTGCGGACAAGTTGGGCCGCAAGAAAACGATCGTTCTTGGCTTGGTGCTGTTTGCGCTGAATTCCTATTTATTTGCAGTCGGCAGGTCGTTCGGGTTCTTCGTTTTGCTGCTTGTGATTTCTGGCGCCGCAATCGGCATCTTCAAAACCGGAGCACTGGCCCTGATTGGCGACATCACAAGATCTACGACCGAACACACTGCAACCATGAATGCCGTGGAGGGTTTCTTTGCCGTCGGTGCGATCATCGGGCCCGCTATTGTTGCTCGCCTCTTGGCGGCAGGTACCTCATGGAAGTGGCTTTACGTCATTGCAGCGACAATCTGCGTTGTCCTCATTGTCATCGCTTTGTTTGTTAGGTAACCGCAGACCACAAGAACTGCCGAACAACCGATTGATCTACAACGCACTGTTGGCATGATGAAAAACCCCTATGCCCTTGGTTTTTCTGCGGCGATATTTCTATATGTAGCAGTCGAATGCGCCGTTTACGTCTGGATGCCAACGCTCCTTGCCACCTGTCATGGCTCCGCGACCTTCATGGCGGCTTACGCGATATCGATTTTCTTCATTCTTCGGGCTGCCGGTAGATTCATCGGATCATGGATACTCGGCCGCCTAAATTGGGCCGCATTCGTGACCATTTTCAGTATGGCGATTTTCGCCTGCTTCATGGGCAGCGTGCCAGGGGGATCGGAACTGCGGTTTTCCTTCTGCCATTGTCGGGACTCTTCATGTCCGTCATTTATCCCACGATCAACTCCAAGGGCATCAGTTGCTTCCGGAAGACGGAACATGGTGCAGTGTCGGGCGTCATTCTATTTTTCACTTGTGGGGCGGCGGCCTTGGGGCCATTGGCTATGGGCGCCATCAGCGACGCCTTCGGTGGCCCAAAATATGGTTTTATCTTGGCACTGGTTTCGCAGGCCTCCTTTTCGTCGGCTTGCTATTCAACTGGATCTTCAATCCAGCCGGCAGTCTTCTTCAGAGTCTGGACCGCACTGAGTATGACGTCATTCCCGAGTAAGACTACGGCGTATCGGCGCAGAGCCGGAGCGGCAGGCACAATCTGCTAAGGCCTTGCGACAGGTGAGGCGCTTTGTGCAATGACGCTCATCCTGCTATAAATCCCTCTTCATCTGGTTCAAGGATGGCCAATGGCACATCGGTTTTCCAAACGTATCTCTTCCCTGGTTCGTCGTTCGAACATTCTGGACGGACGTCCTGGGTTCCGCATCGAGAGTGCATGGGGTCACGTCTCCGTCCTTGAAGGTGGCGGACATATTTGCGAACTGGGTTCGCGCAAGCATGGTGCCGTCAATCCCTTGTGGAAGCCGACGTGGAGAACTATAGACCCATCGACATACACACCGCGAAAGCATAATCGAGTTTATGGACCGCCGCCTGAAGGCAGGTTGTTGGCAGGTATTGCTGGGCACAGTATTAGCTTTGACTACTTTGGCCCACCCTCTCCAGAAGAGATTGCCGCAGGCCACAGCACACACGGTGAAGCTCCAGTCGTGGATTGGCGTAGAGAGCCAATCCCCCTCGGATCGACACCAACGCTTGCTTACGACGCTAATCTGCCGCAGGCCCAAATGCGGCTGCGGCGTATAATTTCTCTCGATCGCGTTGAGCCCGTTGTGTATTGCGAAGAGACTGCGTTCAATCTAGCCACGTTCGACCGGCCGATTTCTTGGAATCATCACGTCACATTCGGTCCGCCCTTCCTGGAGTCCGGCGTCACTCTTTTTGACACACCGGCCACACGCAGTAAAATCTGCCCCGCAACGTTCAGCAAGCAAATGTCAATCGAGCCCGATGCCGAATTTCGGTGGCCGAATGCACCAATGAAAAAAGGGGGCTTCCTAAATCTGCGTACGACTGAGCCAGGTAAATTCGGTCATTACACAGCGCACCTTCTGGATCCAGCCGTTGAGACCGCCTTTATTGCGGTCTGCAATCCCCGTCTGCGATTCTTGGTTTTGTATTTGTTCACTCGAAATGACTTCCCTTGGGTTGGCAACTGGGAGGAATCCTACAGCCGCGTACATGTACCCTGGAACAGTCGCGAGTTTTGCCGGGGCTTTGAATTTAGCACCACCCCTTTCCCCATTCCTCGGCGCGCGACGGTGACGAACGGCAACTTGTTCGGAGAATCGACCTACAAGTGGCTGCCGGCAAGAAGCATGGAAAAAACCAGGTACATGATACTCATGGTTGATGTTCCCGAGAGCTTCAACGGAGTTGCTACCGTTGAGCTCGAACGTGGTTCTGTCCTAGTGCGTGAGAACAAAGCGCGACGCGTTCTGCGCATAGGGGTGAAGAGTTTCCTGTAGGTCCTAAGGCGCAGGTTTTGCGTACGCCACCTCCCCCCTTTTGCGGCTTTTGCGCCAACAAGAGTCCGAGAAACCGAGTTCGGTTTGTTTGGGGCCGAGTAATGACAGTTCTTTTCATCCTCATTGGCTCTCCGACTCGTGGGCATGTGCCTATGCGGGTTTGGTGGCGTAGCTGGCCCGTGACACGATAATTCCGTTGTTTGATGCGGCCGTCCAGTACATTCCATTACAATCCGACGCCCGATGGTCAATTGACCGTATTTCGGATTTCCATGCCTCCGATGGGACATCAAGATTTGTCCCGTCGGCTTGTGGTTTGTGGCGGTTAAAAAAAACCACGTTCATGCGCGGACTTCTAGTATTCAAAAGCCAGTACTTCGGACCGGATTCAGAACGGGTAAAAAACTGATATTTTTTAGCCGCAGCGAGACGAGATCTGAATGCGGATGCACAACACCGTGATCATGACCAACACGATCCACGACGACGGACGTCCGGTCGCGCAAAACATCTCCATCCGCGATGCTCAGGGTCGCGTGCATACCGAAAACGTGTTTGGGAAGCTGCGTCCCTAGAAGCTGGAACAAAACCTCCACCCCGAAAGCAAGTCTACACGGCGCGCTTTCCGTGGAAGGAGCCAATGGCAGTATTAGATTCGAGCCAACACCTAACAACTTCCGTATGTCGGCAAACAGGAAGCTATGCGGTTGTTGTGCCCAAGGCTGCAAACATCTAGGCATACAACGCTAACGCCGACTCGTTAGCAAAATTTTGTTCCTGTTCGCCCTCAGCTTCCCGCCCTCGCAAGTACGCCAGGGTCACATCAAGAGAGCAATGACCCAATCGCTTCATGATCGTCGGCACAGGCAAGCCCTCATCCCCAAGAGTGTCAGCGTAGGTTTTTCTGAACCTATGAAGCTCCGGTTCCTCTACGCCAGCACGCTCAGCAATGGCTTGCAGTTTGCGGAGAAAGTGTCCCTCCACACCGCCGATGGTGTTGGGAAAGATCAGATCGCCGGGCTTAGCAGCTTTCGCAATCATCCGGTCCCGTAGCTTCTCCATCAGCGCCGTGGGAACAGGCAATTTGCGCCCTTTGTTCTGCCAACGCTTGCCCTTGAGTTTGAAACCACGGTGCGGCTTGGAGCGGACCCAAACCACGTTGACATCATCGAGCAGATCGCAATATTCCGCATTCGCCACTTCCTGCTCACGGCAGCCCGTGTTCAAGAAATAGCTCATCCACAATTTTTCTCCGTCATCTGCCGCCTGGAACAGAGCCTTGAGCTCGTGCGGCTTGTATGGCTTGACTTCCTTTTCTTCGTAGTCCAACTGCCCAAGGATTTCTCCAGCAACGAGGATGCCATTGGCACGCAGAAAGGTATTGCACGTTTGAAAAATGTTGTAGACGCATCGGGGTTCAAACAGAGTGTCCCTGGTGGTCTTGCGCTGTCGGAGGAAGGACACGTAAGGCAACAGGTCGTCGCCCTGAGTGAGTTGATCGAGATGCTTGATGCCGGTTCGCTCGCACCAGCCCAGAAAATAGCCCAACCGCTCGGTGTATGTCTTCACGGTTTTGGGATCTTTGAGAAGGGATTTCTTGGCAAGGAATTTCTTAACCTCGTCCACTACTCGTTTGCGATTGGGATCGCCATCCGGCTTGACCGCTACGCCACTGCCCACAGCGTCAAGCGTCGCCTGCCTGCGCTGCATGGCTTCGACCGCTGTGTTGAAATCCAATCCCACGGATTCGTATTTCACCCCGTACCGCAGGTAGAACGGACCCGTTATATCTTCCTTGGAGCGCCGACCCCGCCGTCCCAAATCAATCGGAATGTAGCGCCGATCTTTGCCCTTTCCCACAACCCGGTACAACTTAACTGACAACGCCATATTTCCCCCGCAGAACCTAATACTGAGGTTCGGAGGAAATACCTTGAAATCCGTAAGCAGAGCCTTTTTGCTCGGAATTACGCTGCAAGTGATTGGAAATAAAAGCGTAGAAAATCTGGCGGAGAGGGAGGGATTCGAACCCCCGATACCCGTTAAGGTATGCCGGTTTTCAAGACCGGTGCCATCAACCGCTCGGCCACCTCTCCAGTTGCTACAGTTTTACTACAGTCAGCAAATCTTGCCTGCTTGTGTTTAGGACGGGCTTTTGTTTTGAATTGATTGCAACTGGACGGTCTTGCTCTTCAGTAGTTTTAAAGACCGCCCGTTTCAACCACTCACCCATCCCTCCGGGTCAGCATTTGGATAATTATAGCTTGATGATTTCGCAACCTTCGCGAATTCCAATTCCTGATGCTCTCTCGGGAGTTTGGTTGCGCGACGCCTGTGATGTATAAGACAAGCCTATGAAACGAATTCAGCTTTTGCTGGCATTTGTGATATTCGCTGGAGCCGCATGGGTTGGCGCTCGTGCACAGACCTCGGCGAAGCCTTCGGACGATAAGAGCAGTTTGGCAAGCCGGGTTGCGGGTTTACTGAAACACGACGGTTTTATTCCATATTACTGGGACGAGAAAAAGGGCGACCTGCTTTTCGAGTTGTCGCCCGCATTGCTGAACCGGGAGTTCCTTTATTTCACTGGCTTGGGAAGCGGCGTCGGCTCGATCGAAGCATTTGCCGATCGCAGTTCGTTTGGTGGCGGATGGGTCTGCCGGTTTCGGCGTGCCGGGATGCGAGTGCTGGTAATTCAGGAGAACACCAACTTCCGAGCTCCAAACGTTGAGCCAGAATTGCAGCACTCGGTGGAGTACAGCTTTCCGACTTCTGTGTTGGCTGCACTTCCAATCGAAGCTGAGAAGGAGGGGACGGTGGTGGTCAATGCCGACGCACTGTTGATGCGAGATGCCTTTGATCTGCTCTCACAACTTCGACGTCCAACTCGCGCCGTTGGCGGTGTAATGGTCAGGGAGCAATCTTCGCATGCGACAGACTGGCGGTTGGACAAGGATCGAAGCATCATCGACCTGGAGCATACGGGCACGTTTGCCCTCAACACGGAGGTGGAAACGCTTTTGACCTTCGCAACAGATTCGGAAACTGATTTGAATCAGCCTGATCCGCACGCGCTGAGCGTGCGCGAACATCACTCGTTTGTGGCAATGCCATCTCCTGGATACGAGTCCATTGAACGGGATCCGCGCGTGGGATTTATTCCTTCGAGCTTTCAGGACTTCTCTCAGGCGTATGACCATCCACTGACTCGGTACTTGGCCAATCGTTGGAGATTGCAGAAGAAAGACCCGAATGCGGTGTTGAGTGAGCCGGTAAAACCGATCGCTTTTTATCTCGACCGCGCCATTCCCGAGCCGGTGCGCTCTGCGGTTCGCACGGGAGCTCTGTGGTGGAATACGGCATTTGAGCAAGCGGGTTTCAAAAACGCGTTGCAGATTGAGGACTTGCCCGAAGGAGCGGATCCGATGGATGTGCGCTATCCCACGATTCAGTGGACGAACCGGTCTGGTCGAGGATGGTCGGTAGGACAAAGCCACGTTGATCCGCGCACCGGGGAAATCATTCACGCCGTGGTGCAGTTGGATTCGCATCGCATGAGGACGGTGAGTAACTACTGGGAATCGACGATGCCTTCGGGGCGCGACTCCGGCGAACCCGCGCTGGATACTTTCGCTGCGCTGGACGATCTCGATCCGCATACGAGCGAGCGACAGGTGATGTTGAACAGGCTTGCGTTGCTTACGTGCCATGAAATGGGGCACGTGCTGGGACTGGAGCACAATTTCGTGGCCAGTACGTATGGCCGCGGATCCGTGATGGATTATTTCGCTCCGCTGGTACGGGTTCGCGCGGATGGTACCGCCGACCTTTCGGATGCCTACATGCAGGGTGTGGGCAGCTATGATCGCTACGCGATCGAGTGGGGCTACAGTCAAGGCAAACCCGGCAGTTCGGCTGAGCAGGAGCACGCGCGACTCGATGCGATCGTAAAGGCCGCCATCGCAAAGGGAATTGTTTGGGGAAGCAACGACGACCCCCGCTGGAATTCTTACGACGATGGACCTGATCCGGTGACCTGGCTGAAAGAAGTATTGCCCGTACGTGACAGCTTGCTGGCTCATTACGGGCCGAGGATGCTGCGTCCGGGTGAGCCAAATTCGATGGTGGCATCCCGCTTGCCGCTCGTCTATTTGTTTCATCGTTACGCGCTCGGCGCTGCGATCAACGTTGTGGGAAGCGCCAAGATACCGCTCTCTCTCGCAGGCGACGGCCAGCCGCCGGTGACCATCTGGCCGGTGGAAAGTCAGAAAGAAGCTTTGCGCTTAACTTTGCAAGCGCTGAATCCGGCGAAACTAACCATTCCCGCGGAAATCTGGCAACACCTGACGCCGGTCGAGAGTGGCGATCCTGATCCGGAGCGGTTCACTTCATCGGCGGGTTATCTTTTCAGTCCGCAGGATGGCGCGCGAGCGGTGACCGAGATTGTCATCGGAGGACTGCTCAATCCTCAGCGTATGGAAAGGCTGACGGTCATTTCACGTCAGGATACTCAAGCCCCTTCGCCGGGCAGTGTCATCTCCTCTGTAGTGACCGCTGCATTCTCGGATGTCGGAAATACTCCGGCGGAGCGTGATCTTGCGGCAGTGGTGCAGACTGAAGTGGCCGAACGTTTGATGGTGCTGGCGTCGACATCGGACGCGACGTCAGAGGTACGGGCAGTGGCTTTAGCGGGGGTGCGTGAAGTCCAGAACGCGGCGAAGGCTCATTCCGCGGGCAATCCTTTCGCACAACAAATCGATCACGAGATCATGTTATTTCTTCAGAATCCGAAGCAGAACTCGCCCAAGCTTAAGCCATCAGGCGCACCGGCGGGCCCTCCGGTTTAAGGGGTTTTCGCAGAAAATGCTGAGAGCGGTCTGCCTTACACAACCCTGCGCGCCACGGGATGGCTGGCTTCGTAGGTGGCTATCTCCGACTGGTGCTGGAGAGTGAGTCCAATATCGTCGAGCCCATGAAGCAAGCAATGTCGGGTGAAGTCGTCGATCTGGAACATTGCTGAGAAACCATGATCGTCGTGAATCTTGCGCTGTTCGAGGTCGATGGTCAGGTGGTATTCGGGTAGCTGACGCGCGCGCTGAGTGATCTCCGCGACTTTCTCGTCGTCCAGCACGATGGTGAGAACTCCATTTTTTGCACAATTATTGGCGAATATGTCGGCAAATGATGGAGCTACGACTGCGCGGAATCCATAGTTATCCAAAGCCCAGACCGCGTGTTCACGCGACGATCCACAACCAAAATTCTTCCCGGTAACCAGGATGCTGGCTCCTGCATGTCGCGGATTATTAAGGGAAAACGTCGGATCGGGCAATCCTCCCTGGCCACGGCGCCAGTCGTAAAACAGGAATTCACCAAATCCAGTGCGCTCGATTCTCTTGAGAAACTGCTTGGGGATGATCTGATCAGTGTCGATATTATCGCGGTCGAGGGGAGCGACTTTGCCTTTATGAGTGCGAAACGGCTGCATGTTTCCTCAGATGTTTGTCGAAGTTCTTTTTGACGCTTTGACGGACCCCGCGGGTCCTGTTTACTCGGGTCCGAAACAGACCTGCCTGCTTGAACGCTAACGGAGTCCCTCGTTGAACTTCCAGTTGCGTATGTCGGTAAAATGCCCGGTAATCGCAGCTGCGGCCGCCATCATCGGACTTACCAGATGAGTTCGCCCGCCGCGACCCTGGCGACCCTCAAAGTTACGATTACTCGTGGAAGCGCACCGTTCGCCCGGCTGTAGAATGTCCGGATTCATTCCCAGACACATCGAGCAGCCAGACTCGCGCCATTCGAAACCAGCGTCCTGAAAGATCCGATCCAATCCTTCCCGCTCGGCCTCATGTTTTACGGATTGGGAGCCTGGCACCACCATGGCTCGAACCTTCGGATTGACGTGGTGACCTCGAGCAACACGCGCCGCAGCACGCAAGTCTTCGAGCCGCGAGTTAGTGCAAGACCCGATGAATACGCGATCGATGAGAATCTCTTCCACTCGGGTCCCGGGTTGGAGACCCATGTATTCGAGCATGCGCTCGGCCGACCGACGGTCAGCATCGGTTTTCATCTCAGTGAGCTCCGGCACCCGGCCACTCACTGAGACAACCATTCCCGGGTTTGTACCCCAAGTGACGAACGGAGAAAGTTTCGAGGCGTCCAGATTGACGATCTTGTCGTAGCGGGCGCCTGGATCGGAAGGCAAACTTCTCCAGCGCACCAGTGCCTTTTCCCACTCGTCATTTTTTGGAGCAAAGCGGCGATTCTTGAGATAGGCAAAAGTCGTTTCGTCGGGAGACACCATGCCGGCGCGCGCTCCAGCCTCGATGCTCATGTTGCAGAGTGTCATCCGGCCTTCGATAGAAAGGGCACGAACGGCTTCACCAGCATATTCGATCACGTAGCCCGTCGCACCGTCGGTTCCGATTTGGCCGATAATTCCGAGAGCTAGATCCTTTGCCGTCACCCCCTCTGCGAGCGAGCCTTGGACATCAATCAGCATGGTTTTCGGCTTGCGCTGAGTAAGGCATTGCGTTGCCAGGACATGTTCAACTTCGGAAGTTCCAATCCCAAAGGCCAGTGCGCCAAATGCGCCATGTGTGCTGGTGTGGCTATCGCCGCAGACAATGGTCAGGCCGGGCTGGGTGAATCCCAGCTCCGGACCGATCACGTGGACGATGCCCTGATCGGGCGAATCCATGTCGAAAAGAGGTATGTCAAATTCTTGGCAGTTCTTTTGCAGCGCCTCAATCTGGCGAGCGGCGATGGGGTCGGTGATGGGAGTGCCGCGCGGTTCGGTAGGGATGTTGTGGTCAACCGTGGCAATCGTGCGATTGGGCTGGCGAACCTTGCGACCGGCCGCTCGCAGACCGTCGAAAGCTTGGGGTGAAGTAACCTCGTGCACCAGGTGCAAGTCTATGTAAAGGATTGGCTGGTTTTCCGGAGGAGAACACACGACGTGTTCGTCCCAAACTTTCTCGAATAAGGTTCGTTTCTCAGCCATGGATTACGTTTTCGTCCGAATGAATATTCTAACAACAAATAAGAGCTGTGGCTGGCGAGGATGCGCGCTAGAGGCTGTTGAGTGCAATCGTCCTATGGTCGGAACGCCAGAGCTAGCAACCAGACATTGAGAATGGCAATTAGAGCTGCCGTAACCCATGCCAGAGACTTTAACCAGAACGCGTTAACGAACTCGCCCATTTTTCGCGGGTCACCGGTGAATGTGACCAGCGGGAATACCGCAAAACTTAACTGCATGCTCAGGATTACTTGGCTGAGTACCAGAAGTTTTGCCGTGCCTCCCGTTCCCCAGAAGGCGGTGACTATCACCGCTGGAATGATCGCTACCATCCGTGTGATTAAGCGGCGCAACCACGGCCGCAAACGGATGTTGAGAAATCCTTCCATCACCACCTGTCCGGCGAGAGTTCCCGTCAGAGTGGAGTTCTGGCCGGACGCCAGCAAAGCCAAGGCGAACATAGTGCTGGCTCCAGTGACCCCCAGAAGCGGTGTCAGAAGAGTATGTGCGTCACCAATCTCGGCGACATTGTTATATCCGCGGCGGTAAAACGTTGCGGCCGAGACGATCAGTATGGCGGCATTCACCAGCAGTGCGAAGGTCAGTGCGATGGTTGAGTCGATGGTTCCGAAGCGGATGGCTTCTCGCTTGCCCTCGGGCGTCCGCTCGAAATCACGTGTTTGCACCAATGCTGAGTGCAAATAGAGATTGTGCGGCATGACCGTGGCCCCGAGAATCCCGATGGCGATATACAACATGCCCGGATCCCGAATGATTTGCAGGGATGGAATCAGAAATCCTCGAGCAATGCCCAGCAGGGTCGGCTTGGAAAACAAAATCTCTAAACCGAAGCAAACTCCGATTAAGCCAATCAAAGAGATGACTAGCGCCTCGACCAGACGAAAACCCTTTTGCTGCAAAAACAGGATGAGGAGTACGTCTAGCGAGGTCAGGCACACCCCCCACAGCAAGGGGATGTGAAAGAGGAGATTCAAGGCGATTGCCGATCCGATGACTTCGGCGAGGTCGCAAGCAGCGATGGCGATCTCCGCCCCGATCCACAGCATGAACGATACCGGCCGGCTGTAGTGATCGCGACAGGCAGCGGCCAGATCGCGTCCGGTGACTACTCCCAATTTAATCGCAAGAGTCTGAAGGAGGACCGCCATCATGTTAGACAGGAGGATGACGGAAAGCAGCGTGTAATTATATTTTGATCCGCCGGCAAGGTCGGTGGCCCAATTGCCCGGATCCATGTAGCCTACTGCGACCAGGTAGCCAGGTCCAGCAAAGGCGAGGAGCTTACGAAAAAATCCAGCCGACTCGGGAATTGAGAGAGTCCGGTATATTTCAGGGAGGCTCGGCCGTGCAACAGCGTACCGCCAGCCCAGTTCGGAACTTACCTCTGGATCGGCCGTTATTTGAGGTTCAGGCGCCGACAGCATTAGCCAAAGTATACACCAAATAGTAAACCATAGTTAATTGCTTGAATTATTCCGATTCTTGCGCTCCGCCGCTGACACCCACACTCTTTCGGCTGCGGAGGCGCCCAGAGCAACAGTTCCTGCGTCAGTTTGCAGAGTCAGAGTATGGTCGTAATTTCGACCGGCTACATGGACTTGCGCTCCGGGGCGGACACCGCGTTGTTCGAGAAACTCCAATAGTCGCCGGTCGCGTTCGTAAATTCCGCTTACCCGGTAGTTGTTGCCCGCAGTCGCATGAGCCAGTAGAAGCAGGCCCCGACGTCGACGGCTTGCCGGGCTCTCGAGTTCACTGAGGTTGCCGTGCGGACACGCTCCCCCCCGTCCTAGTTTGGTCAGCAGTTTGGCCTCAAAATCCGTGGATACGGCATGCTCCAGACGTTCCGCCTCGTCGTGAACTTTGTACCATTCCATCCCAAAAACCTCCGAGAGCATACGTTCGATCAGGTGATGGCGAAGAGTGAGCCTGCGCGCGATCTTGCGTCCGGCCGCCGTCAGGCTAACTTCTCCGCTGTTCTGCACTCGTACCAACCCATCTTTTTTCAAACGACGAAGTGCCATCGTCACCGCGGGGGGTGACACTGAAAGCCAGTGCGCCAGGGTGGCGGAAATTACAGCCTCGCCTTCGCTTTCTGCTTCGAGTACCGCCTTAAGATAGTCTTCCTTGGAGACGGTGATCATCTGAAACACATTATACGGTGGTGGGTTAAGTGTAGTTAATCAGGATGAATGCGGACCTCAATTCTGGGAAAACCGGGTGGGGTGAAATCTTGCTCCGCTTCTACAATACGTTGTAAGCAAAACACTCGAAAAAGATGTCATCAAAATTTACAATACTGGAAATTCATAAATCTGAAAGCTATTTCAACGGTTTGACATCGTTAGCGCATCACCCTAACCTTGTCAGTCTCCGGTTATGAAAGTTTTGGTCATCGGCAGTGGAGGACGTGAGCACGCTTTGGTGTGGAGGTTGAACCAATCGCCACGTGTCTCGAAGGTCTATTGTGCTCCGGGTAATGGGGGCATCAGCGAAGAAGCGGAATGTCTACCCGCGGATGTAAAGAATCTGGAGTCGCTGGTAGCAATGGCCAATCAAATCAATCCAGATCTCACCCTGGTTGGCCCGGAACTGCCCTTAGCTCTGGGAGTGGTAGACGAATTTCAGCGGCGCGGGTGGCGGGTTTTCGGTCCTACCAAGGCCGCCGCACAGCTGGAATCAAGCAAAGGTTTTGCCAAGGAATTCCTGCAACGACACCACATACCTACAGCTCACTTTGCGATCTGCGATTCCATCGACGAAGTTTTGCAAGCCTTACCCCTTTTTCACACGCCCATAGTAGTGAAAGCCGATGGCCTGGCTGCGGGCAAAGGTGTGGTGATTTGCAAGACAAAAGAAGAGGCGGCGTCAGCAGCGGCAGAGATGTTCAGTGGAAAAACATTAGGTGAGGCGGGACGGCGGGTGGTTGTAGAAGAGTGCCTGACGGGCGATGAACTGTCTTTTCTTGTGCTGAGTGATGGAGAGAGAGTTGCTCCGTTGGTAGCGGCCCAGGATCACAAACGCATCGGCGACGGCGATACCGGCCCGAACACGGGTGGTATGGGCGCCTATTCGACAGCCAATATTGTCGATCGCCCGATGACGCAGTGGCTGTTGCAGCATATCGCACGGCCGGTAGTTGCCGGCATGAAAGCGGAAGGGGCAGAATATAAAGGCATTCTTTACTGCGGACTGATGATGACCGCGCGCGGTCCGATGGTGTTGGAATTCAATTGTCGTTTTGGCGATCCCGAGACACAGCCGATTTTGATGCGTCTCGAAAGTGACCTGGTCGAAGCGCTCGAGGCCTCGATCGACGGCCGAGTAAGCGAGGGGGATTTCCGATGGTCGCAAGATGCATCGGTCTGTGTAGTTATGTCGTCAGGCGGATATCCCGGTAGTTTTGAAGTCGGAAAGAAGATCATCGGACTGGCCGATGCCGCGAAGGTCGAGGGCGTCAAAGTCTTTCATGCTGGCACTACTCGTCACGATGGCGCTTTTTTTACCGCAGGCGGGCGGGTGCTGGGAGTGACCGCACGTGCGGGAGACTTACGAACCGCGGTTGACCGGGCATATATAGCAGCCGCAAAAATCGGGTTCGAGGGTGCTTACTACCGTAAGGACATTGCAGCGAAAGCACTGAAAAGATGATTCAATTCTATTTTTGATGGGGAAGAAATAGGAACATCCATGAGCTCAAAGCCTCGGGTTTCGATCGTGATGGGGAGCGACTCCGATCTGGATATCATGCGGGAAGCCACGAAAGTGCTGGAAGAGTTTGGGATCGAATATGAAGTAGATGTCACCTCCGCGCATCGCTCCCCTGAGCGTACATCCGACTTCGCTCGCAAGGCTGCAGGACGGGGCGTGCGTGTGATCATCGCGGGAGCCGGTGGTGCGGCCCACCTCGCGGGTGTCATTGCGGCTCACACTTCGATTCCGGTGATTGGCGTGCCAATTCCGTCCACGTCGCTGCTGGGGATGGATTCCCTGCTTGCCACCGTGCAAATGCCCGCCGGCATCCCGGTAGCGACGGTCGCCATCGGCAAACCCGGCGCGACCAATGCCGCCATTCTGGCGGCGCAGATTCTGGGATTGTCGAGCGAGCCGCTGACTAAGAAACTTGCGGCCCATAAGGAAAAGTTGGCCAACAGCGTGGATGAGAAATCGAGGAAGCTAAAAATTACGCTGGGAACTTCGTAAAAATCATGCAGGCGCGAACGTTAAAGATTCAAGCTTTTCAAATATTGCTTTAGTGGTCCACCCAGATCTGGACGCTTAAGGGCGAATTCCACGGTGGCTTTCAGGAATCCGAGTTTGTCGCCCGTGTCATGGCGTCTGCCATCGAACACGTAACCGAAGATTTTCTCCTTCTTCAGTAGTTGCTTCAGACCGTCAGTGAGTTGGAGCTCGCCGCCCGCTCCGGCCTTCAGATCTGACAGGGTTTCAAATACTCCCGGAGTCAGCAGGTAACGTCCAATGACTGCCAGGTTAGATGGAGCGTCCTCAGGACGCGGCTTTTCTACCAATCCTGTGACCTCGTACAGCTTTCCGTTCGAACCGGGTACTGGCTTAGCTTCGAGAACTCCGTAAGCGGAAATTCCGGGACCCTCGACCACCTGGGTTGCCAGCACCGAGCACTGAGTCTTTTCAAAAACGTTCATTAACTGTTTAAGACACGGAACTTCGGCGTCAATGACGTCGTCCGCCAGCAACACCGCGAAAGCCTCGTCGCCCACCAACTCTCGCGCTGTGAGGACGGCATGGCCAAGTCCGAGCGCTTCTTTCTGGCGCACATAGGCGATGTGGATCAAGTCTGAAATCTGGCGCACGATTTGGAGCAATTCTGTCTTGCCTCGCTCCTCGAGCATCTTTTCGAGTTCGTAGCTGACATCAAAGTGATCTTCAATCGCCTGCTTGCCACGTCCCGTCACGATAATGATCTGATCACAGCCGGCCGCGACTGCTTCCTCCACGCCGTACTGGATGATTGGTTTATCCACGAGCGGCAACATCTCTTTGGGTTGCGCTTTGGTTGCAGGCAGAAAGCGGGTGCCCAGGCCGGCGGCCGGAAAAACAGCTTTGCGAACTCTCATCGTCATTACTGAATTCCTTTTTGGATGGAAGGCACTAATAAGAATAGCCTGAACCGCACTATTTGAGAATCTTAGATGCCGAGTGCGGATCAGAGCGCAGCGTTCATTTATAAAGTTGGAGTGTCATTTCCCAACATGCTCTTCCGAATGATTTTCATGGGAACTGACCCTTCCCGCATGAATTGATCATGAAACTCTTCAAGATTGAAAGCAGGCCCTCGGAGCTTGCGATAATCCTCCCGCAATTTCAGAATCTGTAACTTGCCAAGCGTGTAATACAGATAGGTCGGGTCGGAGGTTCCGCGCCTGGCTTCCACTTCGGCGATAGGAGCTACCTGAAAACCTTCGTTCATGAAAAACGCTTGACCCTGTTCCAGGGTCATTTTTCCGGTGTGCATCTGGATGCCTACAATAAAACGGGCATCACGCAAAAGCGCGTCCAGCAACTGACCAAGGCGTAGTTTAGGGTCGCCGCCGCCATAGCCCTCATCCAGCATCATCTGTTCGCTGTAGTGCGCCCAGCCTTCCGCGTTACTGTTGTTGTAAAGAATTTTGCGCGTCTTGGATGGAGCGGCTTGCAGCCAGAGGAACTGCGTATAGTGCCCAGGGTAGACCTCGTGGATAGCGGTGCTGGCGATGGTTCCGTGGTTGAATCCCTGCATCCACTCTTCGACCTTTTCCGGCTTCCAGCCAGGTTCGGGAAGGGTGACGTAAAACATGGCTTCCGTGGACTTGGTCTCATAAGCGCCGGGAGTATCCATTGCCGCGGTGGTCAAAGCCCGCTGGAAGGGAGGCGTTTCCTCTACGATCGGCGGCACCTTTGAAGGCAAAGTGATGATTTTCTTTTGTTCGATAAACTGCCGCAAACCCCCTAGCGTGTCTCGAAAGGTTTGCATTAGTTGATCCGCCGGTGGATGATCTTTTCGCAGATCCGCCAATATTTCAGCGGGAGAGCGCTGGGGGTCCATTTGCGCACACAAGGTCTTCAACTGTGCCTGATTGCGCCGAAGATCGGCATATCCCACTTCCAGCATGTGATCAAGCGGGATATCAATCATTTCATCGTAAAGCAATTTCTTACTGAAGTTCTCGGCGCCCAGGCGGAAATCGCCATGCGAAGCTGGCAACAGAACTTCCTGAAGAAACTTGCGATACGTCTTCAATGCCTTTACAACCGAGTCGTTACTGGTTTTGAACTCCGACTGGAGTTTCGAATCCTTCACCTCGCGAAACACAGAGGGTACGTCATTCTGGAAGAACTTGATGGTGTCCGGCAGTTGCTGAAGGGCTACTTCCGTGTACACGCGGGGCGGGTCATGCAGATTTTGGCGGGCCGCCTCGAGTGCTTGAGGAATCTGGCGCTCCCGGGCGATGACTGACCGCAATCTTTCGTTCAGTGGAGCGAAGTTGCGTCGCATTACCAGGAATACGCTGTAGCTGACGCTCGAAGGGTAGGTATCAGGGTCCTTCTTCCACATTTGAATGTTTTGCAGTTCGAGCAAACGCGAATCAATGGTTGAAGTCAAGACATCGAGATCCCCAGCAGATATTTCACTCAATGTGCTTCTCTGGATTTTGCCAAACTCTTCTCGGAATTTCGTTAGGCCAGTGACCTCGGCATCGACGGCCGACCGTGAATAGTCTTCAAGTTTTGTGTCGTATTGATGGAACCCGGTCTGAGTAGCCGCCGTAGGATTGGTTTGAAAATAAAAGTCAAAATAGCGATCTACGAGCTGGCCGAATGAAGCTTCATTCGGGTGCTGCTTGAGGCCTGTGGTTTGAGCTCCAGCGAATAAACAAGCCAGAAATAGTTGAATAAGAACACAGAGAGTGTAGGCCGGGGTTCTTTTGATCATTCGAAAGTAAAATCATCCTCAGATTTACGCACATCGAAAACCTTCTCATCGCGGGCCGCATGCCCGCTTTACCTGTCGCTTGTCGTTATTTTAGCTTTTTTTATCAGTTTCTCTTTTGTTATGCACGAGCAGACGGAATCACGACGAGACCGCCGGCAAAGGCTGCGACGATGGTGACAGCTCTTCCAGCAAACTACGCAACTGCGCCAAAACGTCTGGCGGCGAAACCGCCTTTGAGATGTATTTCAGCGTACCGTCTGGAGCAAATTGCGAGCCAGGTTGAGACGATACGAATTTCGCCAGTCTCCCTGGATCGATCTCAGCATTCTGCCGGAACTTGATACTTACGGACTCACGTTTGCGTTCGATAGCCGTTGCTCCAATGCGAATTGCCATTAACTTCAGGGCGGCGTAGTTCAACAGATTCTGGACTGGAGCGGGTGGATCGCCATAACGGTCCTGGAGTTCGGCTCGGACATCGCTTAATTGCGATTCGGTTTCAATCCCCGCGACCCGTTTATACATTCGAAGACGTTGATTCTCTTCCGGAATGTATTCCACTGGGATGCGGATGTTGAGGCCAAGGTTTAATTGAGTTTCGGCTTCGTCCGGAGCTGCCTCACCCTTCATCTCGCGGACAGCACGATCGAGCATTTGGGTATAAAGTTCGAATCCGATCGCTTCAATGTGTCCGCTCTGCTCGCCGCCGAGCATGTTACCGGCTCCGCGCAGTTCGAGGTCCAGGGCGGCGATTTTAAACCCCGCGCCCAAGTCGGAAAATTCTTTCAGGGCCGCCAAACGCCGGCGCGCGATTGGAGTTAGTTCGATCTCAGCCGGAAGTAGAAGGTAAGCGTACGCTCGCCGATTCGACCGGCCCACGCGACCGCGTAGTTGGTAAAGCTCGGAGAGCCCCAACCGGTCAGCTCGGTTAATCAGAATCGTGTTGCACAGCGGGATATCGAGGCCATTCTCGATGATGGTGGTCGATACCAGAATATCGGCTTCGTGATGCATGAATTTAAACATCACTTTTTCTAATTCGCCTTCCGACATCTGCCCATGGCCCACGATAATGCGTGCTGGTGGCACCAGGGCCTGGAGCTTGGCGGCAATTTCCCAGATGCTGTCCACCCGGTTGTGGACGAAGAAAATCTGGCCGCCTCGCTCTAGTTCCTGTTCGATCGCAGACTTAATCAGCTTTTCGTCCCAATTGGCCACAACGGTCTGAATCGCGATGCGGTCTTTAGGCGGCGTGTCAATCACGCTCATATCGCGCAGTCCAACCAGGGACATATGCAAGGTGCGCGGAATGGGCGTTGCTGACATGGTTAGCACGTCCACTTGCTTGCGTATCTGCTTAAGCCGTTCTTTATGCCGCACGCCGAAACGCTGTTCCTCGTCCACAACCAGCAGACCCAAATCGGCAAACTTCACATCCTTCGAAATCACGCGGTGGGTGCCGATCAGGATATCGATTTTGCCGGCTTCGGTTTTCTGCAAAATTTCCTTTTGCTGTTTCGGCGAGCGAAAGCGGCTGATCATTTCAATCGTGACGGGAAAAGCCGCGAAACGCTGCTTAAACGTTTCGTAGTGCTGAAAGGCGAGAACCGTCGTCGGCGTCAATACCGCTACCTGTTTGTTATCGCTGATAGCCTTAAACGCCGCACGCATCGCAATTTCGGTTTTGCCATAGCCTACGTCACCGCAAAGCAGCCGATCCATAGGCTGTCGCGATTCCATGTCGCGCTTGACGTCGACGATGGCAGTGTCCTGATCTTCTGTTTCGTTGAATTCAAATGCATCTTCAAATTCTCGCATCCACTCGTTGTCCGGGGAGAAGGCATGGCCTTCGGCGGTCTTGCGCTCGGCGTAAAGCTTAAGCAGCTCGTCAGTCATGTCCTTCATGGCCTTGCGTACACGAGCCTTGGTTTTGGCCCAAGCTGCTGTTCCCAAATGGTTCAGGACCGGCCTAGCGCCCTCAGATGACCTGTACTTCTGCACCAGATCAAGGCGAGTCAGCGGCACGTATAGACGTGCGCCTTCCGCGTACTCAAGCAACATGAATTCCGCGTTACCGTTGCCCTGGTTAATTTCTTTCAATCCCTGGTATTGACCGATGCCGTGCTCAACGTGGACAACGTAGTCGCCCACCTGCAAGTCTCGAAAATCAGAGAGAAAAGCGGAAGTCTTAGATTTGTACCGCTGCGGACGAGAGGCAACGGAATCGGATTCATCGAACAGATCGCGCGCGCCAAGAATCGAAAGGTTGGCATCCGGAAAAGCAACTCCGTCCGGAACGTAGGCTTTGGCCAAGGTGGCGGTGAGCAATTCGCCCGAGAAGTAGGACGTCTCGTCCGCATAGCTTTCGCCGCTGCGAGTCCGGCTACCCAAACGGAAAGACACAGCGTATTCACTGAAAATGTCCGCCAGACGTTCAACTTCTCCCGTATTCGGCACAGCGACGAGCACTCGCTTGCTCTCGGCAATAAGCTTTTTGACTTCCTCGAGCATCGCGGGAACCGAACCGTGAAAGCGCGGCGTGGGTTGGGAATGGAATGCCACCGCAGCCGTGGAATCGTCGCCGCGAGCGATGCCAAGATGCTCGATATCAGCCCCAGGCAGATTCGACAGATTGTTCCACCAGGCATCCGGCGTCAGGTACAGGTCTTGCGGCTTCACCAGTTTGCCCACACCGCTGCTTTCGTGGGCTCCTTCAATCCGGGACCACGCATGTTCGAACTCCGAGCGAAGTGTGTCCGGTTCGTCAGTAAAGACTAAAGCGCGGGGAAGCAGATCAAATATGGTCTGATTTGCTCCGGCGACCGGAGCGTAAAACTCCCATCCGGGGAACACAGTCACTCCGCCGGCCCGCACGGCTTGCTGGATGATTTCGTCGTTGCCAGTAATTCGTTTTCCGGAAAGCCGCGCGTGGATCGCTCCGAGGAGTTCTTCTGTAACCGGAGTTTCGGTGAGGGGAAGCAACAATGCTTCGTCTACGGCATTCGAAGAACGCTGGGTCGCGGGGTCGAATTTCCGTATCGACTCGACTTCGTCGCCAAAAAATTCAATCCTGACGGGGCGGTCGTGCTCCGGCGAGTACACATCCAGAATCCCCCCCCGTAGCGCGTACTCTCCGGGCATTTCGACCACATCCGTAGAGTGATATCCGACGGTGTTCAGCTGGGGAAGAAGCGATTCCGTATCAAGCATCTCTCCCCGACGGATGGTTCGGGCCAGGTTGGCATAATACTCGGCCGAGCGCAGATAAAGTGCAGTTGCTGCGACTGGCGATACCACGAACGAAACACCGCCGGTCGCGATCTTCCACAATGCGACCGCGCGCTCTTCCTGTATTTCAGGATGAGGCGACAGATTTTGGAAGGGCAAAACGTCATGGTTCGGCAGGATTACGACAGACTCCGGATCGACGGCGCCGGTCAGTTCACAAAACGCCTGCAATACCGGAAGCAAGTCTTCGGCCGAACGATTATCGGCTACGACGACGACAAGGGGACGGCCAACCGCTTTCTGCAACAGCACCAGCAGCAAGGCTTTTGCAGTGGGAACAAGCCCGGAAACACGAACCCGCCCCGTGTGCTCCCGAAGATGGGAGGCCACCCGCGCAAAGGCCGGTAACTTTTCTACGTCCGTGAAGAGATCACGAACGAAGGGGAGAACCATTTCATTATTGATTTTAGCAGGCTTCGAGGAAAGCGTCGGCTGGGATCGGCAAAGTTGCAATTCTTTTTGCGCGTGCGTGCGTTTCGAAATTGACTAGCAGAGCTCGCGTCGTCGCGCAGACGGGGCACCTCAGGCTACGCGGTTCTCAATAGTGGGCGGGTGAGGCATGTGGGGCCACCACCGCCGTTAACGCATAACTCGGAGCCGGGGAATGTTCTGACATCAAAACCGGATTTCCGCAGCTTTTCATTGGTCGTTGCGTTCTCGTCCAACGCCAGCAGGCATCTTGTCCCCAATGAAAGTACGTTGCACGCCAGGGTGTCGCGCTCTGAATATTCGATTTCGATCAAACGGTAGCCACGTGATTTCAGCAGCTCCACGGTCTCTACTGCGAGCCAAGGCAGATCGACCAGGACTGTTCGCTCATCCAACAGGCTCATCAGGGACATCAGATGCAGGCAGGCTGAAGGCCCGGGACCGTGAGGTAAGGGAGCGCTGATCACCTTCTGACCTTGCGATTCGAGCAATTTTTGCATCTGAGCAATTCCGGCCGCATTGGTGCGATAGCCGCGACCGATCAAGAGTGTTCTTGAATCCAGCCACACCATGTCTCCGGCTTCGGTTTTTCCGGGCGCATCAATTTGCCCAGCTATGGGAATTCCCGCGCGGAGGCAAACCTCAGCGTGGTGCCTTGCTTCCGGAATCCGATTGGTTTTGCCCGGATTTAATTGGATCAGGCCCTGATCGGTCGCCAGCGACGGATCGTGGGTGTAGATGGCGTCGAGCGAAAGGTCAGGCGAGGAAGGCAACTGGATTATTTCCGTACCCGCGTCCTCAAGCAGGCGGCACAGTTGATCGTGTTGTGACTGAGCTACGGATAACTCTGGCGCGTGGAGAAATCCCAAGTCGCGCCATTGGCCGGCCACGGCTGGATGATCCCATTTTGCCGAACTCGGAGAACACACCAGTACGCGCTGCAAAGGAGCCACCATAGAGTGGCCGTTGAAAGCCTGCGCTGTACCTGCGTCTCCCATAGGTCTAGAAAACTTTGCGAGATCGCGATTACTTTCCCGTGCAGCAATCTAAACAGGTCTTGAGGTAAAAGCAATCTGGGAACGTGCAATTAATCATGATGCTGCATCGGTTTTATCCTGAACCCGGGGACGCGGTAAAGCAGATCCATGGGTATGTTGCGTTTTGGAAGGGAGTGAATGTGGAGAAGTAACTTTCGCAGCTGTGGCGAATGCCAGGTCGGAGGTCGAGATGGAGGCGCACGCCTCGCCCGGCAAGGACACACGTTCTTAACCGTAGTTAACTGCTGGCGCCAGCCCGGCGGTGAGAGATGCCAAATGAAAAAGACAGCCCGGAGCCCCCCGAGACTGTCCTTGGCTCTCCCGGTTAGAAGAGCTTGTCACTGGATCGAAGATAAGCTGCTTGTATTGCGGCGTTGTTGCAGTGACGTTAATTTCCCATGAATTCAGGGATCGTCCCATCGTTTGAATTTTCCTCCTACAACTGTGATCACCACGCCGGTGCTCAAGGGGCCGGCGCCACAGACAGCTATAGACTGCTATATTTATCAGTTCTCACAAGCGTCATGCCGCGCAAAGTCGAAGCTTCGAAAAGATTGCAAAAACGGGCCGAGGAGATAATTCCCGGCGGAGTCAATTCACCAGTTCGCGCCTTCGGTTCGGTGGGCGGAGATCCTGTATTCGTAGTCCGCGGGGCGGGATCTCATCTTTGGGACGCGGACGGAAATAAATATATCGACTATGTCGGTTCGTGGGGTCCGCTGATACTTGGCCATGCCGCGCCGGGTATCCCCGAGGCCGTGTGTGCGGCGGCAAGAAATGGGACCAGCTTTGGAGCTTCGACCGCGGCGGAAGCTGACCTTGCTGAAATCGTCGTCTCGGCTTTTCCCCATGTCGAGAAAGTACGCTTCGTCAGCTCTGGCACGGAAGCTACGATGTCAGCTATACGGCTGGCCCGCGCGTACACGAAGCGAAAATATATTGTGAAGTTCGAGGGCTGCTATCACGGGCATGCCGATGCGCTCCTCGTGAAGGCAGGATCGGGCGTGGCTACGCTCGGCATCCCCGGCTCCGCCGGAGTGCCAGAAGAGTTTACGCAGTTGACTCTCGCACTTCCCTTCAATGACCTCGATGCGCTGGAAGTAGCGTTCAAAAAGTTCGGCCGTGAGATTGCGTGTGTAATTGTTGAGCCCGTGGTAGGTAACATGGGATGCGTCCCGCCCGCCTCCTTATACTTGGACGCGTTGCGCGAGATTACGATGCGTGCGGGAGCATTGTTGATTTTTGATGAGGTAATGACTGGATTTCGGCTGGCTTTTGGCGGAGCGCAAGAACGCTATGGCGTCTTGCCCGATTTGACGACCTTTGGGAAGATCATCGGCGGCGGCCTGCCAGTGGGCGCATATGGCGGACCCAAAGAGATCATGGATCTGGTGGCGCCGCTAGGCACCGTATATCAAGCGGGAACGCTGTCCGGGAATCCGCTGGCCATGGCTGCTGGTCTGGCCACCTTGCGCTATCTTCACAGCCATAAAAGTACGGTCTACAACGCCCTGGAAATACGAAGTGCGGAGTTGGTCGAAGGAGTGACGGCCGCAGCCAAAGAAGCGGGGGTGCCGTTCTTCTGCAACCGCGTCGGTTCAATGTTTACATGGTTTTTTACCGCTAGCCCTGTGACCGATTGGACCTCGGCTGCGAAGTGTGACACGCGAGCTTTTGGTCGATTCTTTCACGCAATGCTGGACCGGGGCGTTTACCTCCCGCCATCACAATTCGAATCTGCATTCCTCAGTGCAGCCCACACGCAAGCGGATGTGGAGGAAACAATTTCGGTAGCGAAGCAGGCGTTCGTGGCGATGGACGAAAAGGTTCGTAACGCTTAGAACATTCTCTTGTCGTCCGTAAGTCCCTGTTATTCATTCAAGCTGTCGGTTTTTGCTTGACCCGCCATCATTTCTGGAATGGTGACGAACTCGTAGCCTTCCGATCTGTAACGAGAGATCAGCCGATCAGTTGCCGTAATTGTGAAGGATCGGTCCGCGCCAAAGCTCTTATGTCCGCCATCATGCAAGAGAATTACGTCACCGCCTTGAACCTTATTTGTGACCTTCTGTTCGATACGCTCGGCTGACATCGCGTTCCAGTCATAGCCGGTCACGTTCCACATAATGGGCTCGAGGCCCATCTGACGGACAACCCGCGCCACAGCGGGACGCCGCCCTCCAAAGGGCGGGCGGAACAGATTGGAGGGTTGACCTACCGCGTCAATCAAAGCCTGGGCGCAAGTGCTGATCTGGTTTCTAATTTCATTCACCGATTTGAAAATCAATAACGGATGCGTAAAAGTGTGGTTTCCTATCACATGCCCCGCATTTAGGAGTTCAAGCGCGAGGTCGGGCCGTTGCGCCACGTAGCGGCCGATCAGGAAGAATGTGGCGCGAACCTTATGCCGGGCCAGAACTTCAATCAAACGCAGCGTATAGGGATCATTCGGACCATCATCGAAGGTGAGTGCCAACTGTTTCGAGGGTCGATCCGTCCCGATGAACGCTTGGCCGAACCACTGGCCCTCGGGCGCCATGGACTGGTACCCGGCCGCGCAAGCAGCCGAAACTGTTGCAGCTCCGATCAGATATCCAACCATGCTGTCGCGATTGTAGCTGGATCGCAGATTCGGAATTACAGATTTAAATTTTGTCAATAATCATTCGGTAACTCCGATTCGAACATTCGGTGTTAACTCTTTCCACAATTGCCTCCGGGACGAAGGCAATATATGCTGCGAGGGCACTTCAATTTTCTCTGACCCGTGTTCCTCTAAACAATGGCTAATCTTTTTGAGCTGCCCCGGTACATTGCAGTCGAAGGTCCCATACGGGTGGGCAAAAGCACACTGGCCCGGATTCTGGCGGAACGTCTGAACGCGCAACAGGTCATGGAATCGGAAGATAATCCCTTCCTCGGTTCGTTTTATAAAGGCGAACCCGGAGCGGGCTTCCAGGCGCAGTTTGCCTTCCTCATTCGACGTTTCGAGCAATTGCGGGCTTTGGATTTGGGGTCACGTTCGCAGAAAACCGTGGTCACGGATTTCGTCTTCGAGAAGGACAAGGTGTTCGCCTGCCTGAACCTGAGCGATCAGGAACTCGAAACTTATAACCGTTATTACAATTACTTCCGCGAACAACTGCCGACGCCCGATCTCGTTATTTATTTGCAAGCCACGCCTGAGGTGCTAAAAAAACGGCTGAAGAAAAGGAATGCGCCCGGTGAAAAAGCAATCCATGAAGATTACCTTGAGGAAGTGATCAAGGCATATGAACACTTTTTCTTTCATTACACATCTTCAGATTTGCTGATTGTGAACACGTCCGAAATCGACTTCGTGGAGCGCAATCAGGATTTGCAGGAACTCTTGCGAAAGGTTTCAGCGCCGATCAAAGGCACACAATATTTTTTGCCGCTGGGGAGCCAGGAAGCCGCCAGAGCCTGAAGTGGCTGGCCCAGGAGGAGGACGTGTGCCTGGCCCATCCCCCTCCCGGAAAGTTTAGTCCCCGGACAGTTCTGCAACCTGTTGTGGCCACAGGCTTTCTGGCCGCCGTTCCCGGAAATAAAGCCTGTCTTGCCATCTCATTATCCCGATATTTCTGTATTGCCCGGTGATGTGACTGCCAGGGCAACCTGCTAGTGAAAGTCTTCGACGAAGGCAGAGTTTAGTGTCTATAATGGCGTTCGTAGCATCCAAGATGTAGACGGGCTCTATCCGCCTAGGCGGAGGGGCACTGGAGGACATCATGAGTTCGATTCCTGCTGGAGAACTTCATCAGAAAGTTACAGTTGCTACCCTTCGCGACAAGAAGCTTCGCCATCAACCTATAACCTGTATCACGGCTTACGACTACTCATCTGCGCGACTGGTCGACGAGGCCGAGATCGACATCGTTCTGGTCGGCGACTCTCTCGCGCAAGCCATCCTGGGATACGAGAATACTCTCGCGGTCACCGTAGACGAGATGCTGCACCACACTCGCGCAGCGCGGCGGGGGGTGAAGCGTGCCCTGTTGGTCGGGGATATGCCCTTCGGGTCTTACCATGCTGATGCCACTGAAGCGATCCATAATGCCGCCCGTTTCGTAAAAAACGCGGGAGCGGAAGTGGTCAAAGTGGAAGGTGGTGAGAAGCGAGCGGATTTGATTCGCCGCATTATCGATGCTGAAATTCCTGTAGCTGGACACATCGGCCTGACTCCGCAGTCGGTGAATGTGATGGGAGGATACAGGGTACAGGGAAAAGACCTAAGTGGGGTCGAGCAGCTTATGCGCGACGCCACTGCGCTTGATCGCGCCGGAGTTGCATTTATCGTGCTGGAATGCATCCCGCGCGAGGTTGCCGCATTGATCACTGCCGAGGTCGCAACACCGACCATTGGCATCGGAGCAGGGCCGGATTGTGACGGGCAAGTGCTGGTGTTTCACGATATTCTTAATCTGACTTTCGGACCTCCGGCCAAGTTCGTGCACCGCTACGGGGACGCCAAAGCACTTTTCAGTGAGGCGATCCAGGCGTTTCGCGACGATGTTACTGGACGGCACTACCCGGCCGATGAAGAGTCCTATCACTTGCCAAAAGATACCAGGACAGCGCTTGAAACCGTGCTCGAGCGCAAGCGGGCGATGAGGCGATAGCAGAGGGCATGATTTCCCGGCGTTTCACAGTTTTACCAAGCACAATAATCGTTGTACTAAGTCTCAGTGCGTGTACTGCCTCGAGCGGGTCTGACCCCTCCGCTCTCGAAGCCGCGGCGGCTGCGCGCATTTCGAGTATCCCCGCGACGAGCCCGGAGAAATACCGCCCCCTTCTTGACAAGAGAGGCTGGCAAAACCCTTACCTGATTATCAAGACAGGTGGGGTAGCGTTGCTCGATCCGGAGAATCACGAGGAACGCCTTTTGAAGCCCTCAGAACTAACGCAGGCGTTGGGCAACTTGCCTCCCTCTGCGTGGCCATACGGAAGGGTGGTTGCAGTCACCGAAAGCGGGGTGAGAGCGGCGGGAGATGATGTGCCGATCCGCAAGAACCGAGCCCTGGTGAATGGCACGCTGGACAGTCTGCGCGTGCTGATCAATTGGATCCCACCAACTTAAGAGTTGTTTTTTAATGCATGAAAATCTGCGCCACGATTGATGGGATGCGCGCCGCTCGCCGCAGTCTTGCCGGTCAGGAAAGCGGCAAGCTACTCGGGCTGATCCCAACCATGGGCGCGCTGCACGAAGGGCACCTCTCCCTGGTCCGGGCCGCAAAGGCCCGGTGTGAAGCGGTGGCGGCGACGTTGTTTGTGAACCCGCTTCAGTTTGGACCTGACGAGGATCTTGCGAAATATCCGCGCGATTTTGATCGTGACTGCGAGCTGCTGGAAGCGGAAGGTACAGATCTACTTTTCGTCCCCACAGTAGAAGAGATGTATCCATCCGGTGCGGTGACATACGTTACCGTCGAAAAACTCAGCGACAAGCTTTGCGGGCGTTCACGACCGGGCCATTTTCGAGGTGTTACGACCGTGGTATCGAAGCTTTTCAACATCATCGAACCGGATGTAGCTTTCTTTGGACAGAAAGATGCAGCGCAAGTAACGATCATCCGGCGAATGGCGCGAGATCTGAATATTCCAGTTCAGATTGTGAGCTGTCCGATCGTGCGCGAGGCGGACGGCCTGGCGATGAGTTCTCGCAATGGCTATCTCAACGCGGACCAAAAAAACTCGGCACTGGTGTTGTACCGCTCTCTTATGGAGGTCCAAAGGTGCTACGAGCGCGGAGAACGGAGCGTTTCACGTTTGATTCAGTCCGGCGTGAAAGTGTTTGAGACTGAACCGGCGGTAAAGCTGGACTATTTTGAAATCGTAAATCCCGAGACGCTCGAGCCGGTTGACGATTGGTCGCACGGCGGGCTGGTAGCTGTTGCTGGACTCGTGGGAAAGGCCCGCCTGATCGATAATATCCAGTTGGGTTACGTAAACGCCAGGGCATGAGAATAGGATCCTTTGGTTCTGGCGAAGGGAAAATCCGATGTTTGGCCCGCTTGGAAAGCGTCTATCGGTGAGAAACGAATTTATTCCCCGCAACGATGTAGCGCAATGGATGATCGAGCGCTTTGGTAATGCCGACGCGCGGTGTAATTTCGATGGGCTGAGAAGGAAAGCCGTCGTCTACGATGGTCAAATCGGATCGAGCGTCCGTCAAATCCTTTGCGTTGTCCCGGTCCCGGGTGATCCCGAATGCTTCAGCCAGCCTTCCTGGCCCGCTAGTCAACTTTCGCAGCGCACTGTCCGCCTTCCCCTCGTTTAGCGACACACCGCGGGCTTCAGCCATTTCTTTAATTCCTGTCAGGGGCTCGAGTGCACGGAACAAGACTCCTCCAGCTTCTCCATCCGGGAGGCATGAAACGTTAAAACAGAAGTGATTTCCGTAGATGAAGTAAACGTAGGAGTGGCCGGGCGGTCCGAAGAGAACGGCATTCCGAAGCGTCCGCCCCGAAGCGGAGTGGGCGGCGGGATCGTCTGCGCCCAGATAGGCCTCGACTTCCACGATTCTCGCGGCCAGAACTCTCTTTCGTTGTTTCCGAACCAAAAGCTTGCCGAGCAGGTTCGGGCTTACCAGCCGTGGGTCGCGTTGGTAGAACTCGCGGGGTAGCGGGGGGAGCGTCAAAATGCTTATATTCGTCGCGACCATTTATCCGCTGCATTTCACATCGTCAAAGCAGAGTAGCAGTCGGCCATCCCGACGGCGGAGATTACCCTTATGGGCCGGCTGCTGGCTGGCCCCCGCGACAAGATCCAGTGTTTTTACGCAGCTCCCTTGGCAGCTGTCTTCAGATAGGCCAGCACTTCATCGGCATGGCCTTCGGGTTTTACTTTGTGGAAGATGTGTTTAATCTTGCCATCCGGCCCAATGATGAAAGTTGTGCGCACTACTCCCATCACCTTCTTTCCGTACATATTCTTTTCCTGAATCACGCCATACAGATTGCAGACTTTTTTTTCGGCATCGCCCAACAGCGTGAATGGCAAGTCGAATTTTTCTTCAAATTTCTTCTGTGCCGAGGGTTTGTCCGGCGAAATCCCCAATACTACAGCGCCAATTTTTTCGGTCCTTTTGTGTGAATCGCGGAATTCGCAGGCTTCAATCGTGCAGCCGGGAGTATCGGCCCGGGGGTAAAAGTACAGAACCACCCATTTTCCCCGAAAATCCTTAAGGGAAACTTCTTCTCCATTCTGGTCGGGCAAAGTGAACTCTGGGGCTTTATCATTGATATCCATGGTTGTCTTTCCTCGTGGCACCAAGTTATATCGCATTACGCGGTGGCTCGTCATTCTGGCCAGTTTTAGCTTAGTCGTGGCTCAAATTCTGGCGCAGTCGGCAGCCCGAAAGAGTGCCCCCAAAGGACCTCGGGCCTTGGGACTTGTGCAACTCGCACCCAGCGGTAAAGCCCACTTGATACCGATCACGATTTTATACGATGGCGAATTTTACGATGCCAGCGCTTACAAGGCGTCTCCCGTGCCCATGGCTCTGGAAAGCGGCACCGTCTACGAGGGGGTTCGGGCTGGAGTCTCGCAGGGGTTGTTTACGGTCTCCAGCGCACTGCAGGGGAACAACACCTGGATCGGCGATGGAACTTGGCAGTCGGCAAGTACAATCGCTGCGGCGAAGGCTGCGGCGGCGAAGAAGAAGGAGGCCACAGCGAAGCCTGCCCCAGAACCGGCGGAGGGCCCGCCAGTCCTGAGGCGTGCCAACGCGAAGCCCGGGCCTGCGCCACCCACGCCGCCACCTGCTTCGAGTCCTGAGCCCCCTCCGCCAGCCTCGTCTGCGGCGACTACATCCGCACCTCCGAGCACCGAGGAAGACCCAGACCGGCCCGTCTTGAAGCGAGGCATGCCGCCCCCGGCGGAAACGAAAAAGTCCTCTACCACTGCAGCAGCACCGACTAAGGTGGACACCCGTAAGCCCTCGAGCCCCGCCGCGTCCATGGAATCTAGTGCGCTGCAGCTAATCCCCGCGATTTCCGATGCGAACGGTCCGGATCCGCGTCCGTACGCTCAAGACGTCAAGCCTGACGAGTTGGAAAAGTTGCGCAAGAAAGTTTTGGTCTTAGCGGCCGATGAGGTCCGAGCACGAGCCACGCAGCTGGTGGCTGAATCGGTGGGATCGCCCACGCCACACGCTTCTTCCAGAGCCGAATCTCGTGCGAAATTGCCTCAGCCCAGCTTTGACGACGTACAGCTCCATGTCTTCGATCTGTCGAACAGTAATGAACCAACGCTGGTGCTCACCGCAGATGCGCACATGCCGGACCGTCCCAGTGGTGCCACCGGCCAAGATCTGAAATACATTGTCACCCTAGTTGCGCGGGACGACATTTATGGAGAATTGCACAAGGCCTTTTCGAATGTTACCGACTCCCAGCATCTGGATGTTATTCCGCGTTTGGAGTTGATCGACGCGGTCGACGCCGATGGCGACGGACGAGGCGAATTACTATTCCGGGAGATTTCCGATGCGGGTAAAGCTTTCGTCGTGTATCGGGTGATTGGCGATCGGTTATGGCCCTTATTCCATGGGACGCCAGGTCTGTAAGCCACTTTCGATTGGAGTTACCGCAAGGAAATAGGACCAACGAGGGAAAACTTGGTTCAGCTACTTCTGGGTCATCACCAGTTCGCCGTTCTCTACTTTCATACCGCCTACGTTGTCAGGGAGTTTTAAGCGGTCCCGTTGTTCATTGAGCTTTTTTTGCAATGCGTCATTCACCAGCGAAACCGGAACGTTCAAGTCGCCGACCTTGAATTCTGTGGGGTCGAAGGTTGCATAGCCATCCTTGGACCCGAGATGCCCGGAAAGAGTTACCCACACATCCTTGCCGGCGATCTGGGTCAGGAACTGGCCGTGGGCAACGTCGCCATCAAAACTTACCTGATAATCCTTCACTTCCGGCTGTCCCGGAGCCACGGCAGAGTCGGGAGAGGATAGTCCTGATAATCCTTGTGCCGCCACGGCAAACGGAATTTGCCCGCTCGCCTGGGCCAAAGCCGCACTTACTTCGTTGGAGCTGAGGCGGACCTCGGCGGGAGCCTGCCCGGTCTCTTTGGGTTGATCCAACCGTTGAACTTTTTCCTGAAACGATTCGGCGTTGGCAACAGCGGCTGCCGCAGGCTGTGGTTGCGCCACAGGCGCAGGCTTTTTCAACACCAAAAACAGAGCGATCACCGACGTAACCAGTGTGGCTATGCTGATGACGCGATCGAGCTTCCACTTCCTCATTGCGCCGCCTTTCTGATAACTACATGGTATCGAGGCAGCGTCTGAAGGCTTACATAACGGAAGTTACTGACCGAGTGGTTACCGATCGTTTCTAGCCTAACTTTTTGGCCAGGAGATCATTAACCACCTGTGGATTCGCCTGTCCCTTGGAGGCCTTCATCACTTGGCCGACAAAGAAGCCCACCACGGTTTTCTTTCCACCGCGGTACTGCGCAACCTGTTTGGGAT